>ERZ778514.340-NODE-340-length-45861-cov-16.037113_pt1 | contig 45861 bp, 36 predicted proteins | sample MGYA00510344_ERZ778514 | MGnify/ENA primary metagenome ERZ778514 (study PRJEB29527, sample SAMN07138968) | mouse gut metagenome | material: feces | host: mouse | place: China:Nanjing | collected 2016-01-25 ...
AACTACAGCGGCCAATCCGTCATGACGGATTGGCCGCTGTAGTTTGTGTCAGGGAGAAATTATTCTTTCTCGTCGGCTGCTTCAGCAGCTTCGGCTGCCTCGTCCTCCTTTATCTCTTCATCCTTGAATTTATCTACTCCGGCTGCGATAAGCTGATTGTACCATGAGAATACCTTCTTGATATCATTGGTGTATACGCGATCCTGGTCGAAATCGGGAAGTATGGTGGCGAAATATTCTCTTACTTTGTCATCGCCGCCAAGAGCTTTTACATCTACAGGTTTGCCGTCATTTTTTTCTTTGATGGTCTCGAATATGTCACCAAGCGGTATCTCATCGTTATATGTATAGATGGCGATATCGCCGAGCGACACTACTTTGTCATGGGCGTAGACAGGACCGCGTTTGCCTGTCTGCAATGACTCTACGATGAGCATGTTTTTACCCTGGCTTACCAGACGGAAAAGGCCGGGACGTCCCGAAACCGATAATATTGTCTTCAACATGTTTCTAAATTTTAGGCTATTTTATTTTTTTAATTAATGTTTACGCAAAGTTAAAACAAATTATGGTATAAAAAGTATTGACGGCTATAAATTTTGATATTTGCAACCCGGTTGCGTGAAAGATTGTGTAATTTTGCAGTTGAAATAACGCGAGGCCGCAATCTGTGACCGCGCAACAAAGAACTTGAATATAATTAAAAATCAATATTATGTTACAATCATTATTGTCAATGCTCAACAGCATGTCGCCATATATATTGCTGGGGTTTCTCATCGCGGGGCTGATTCATGTGTTCGTGCCGCGTGCGGCAATGGCGCGCCACCTGTCGGGAAGCGGCTGGAAACCTGCGCTCAAGGCTGCATTGCTCGGAGTGCCGTTGCCGCTTTGCTCTTGCGGAGTGCTTCCGACTGCAATCTCCATGAGGCGCAACGGTGCTTCCCGCGGAGCGTCTGCCTCATTTCTTATCGCCACACCACAGACAGGTGTCGACTCAATCGCGGCCACATGGTCACTGCTCGGTCCGGCATTCGCGATCGTACGCCCCGTAGCTGCTTTGATAACGGCAGTAGCCGGCGGTACGTTTGTGTCGCGTTACGATAAAGGAAATGATACAGTCGAATGCGGTTCGTGCGACATTGAGGCTGTAGAGGCCGACAGAAACCGGGCGGATAATTTCTTCGGACGTTTGACAGACGCATTGCGCTACGGTTTTGTCAATCTTGTAGGCGGCATCGGCGGGTGGCTCGTGGTCGGTCTGCTGATAGCCGCGGTTATAACCGTGTATGTGCCCGATGATTTCTTTACAGTGCTCGGACGAACGCCCATTCTGTCAATGCTTGTGGCTTTGGTGGTGGCAGTGCCGATGTATGTGTGCGCCACCGGTTCAATTCCTATCGCACTTGCCCTGGTGCTCAAAGGATTGTCGCCCGGCACGGCATTTGTGCTGCTTATGGCCGGACCTGCGGTCAACTTCGCATCCTATACTCTTGTGTCGCGAGAGATGGGGCACCGTGCAGCCGCTGCTTATCTCGGGTCGATTATAATCGGCGCGCTTGGTTTCGGTCTGATTATTGACTATTTTCTTCCGCAGCAGTGGTTTGCAATATCTGCAATGCATGCAGGTGCCTGTCATGCCGTCGGCTATACGCTTCCATTGTTTCCGACTGTCTGTTCGGCAATACTTGTGGCACTATTGACATATACACTTTTAATATCACGATTATTTGAAAAACATAAAAATATATCAGACATGGCAAAAGAATATCAGATTACAGGCATGAACTGCCCGCACTGTCAGGCAGCGGTAACTAAAAGTATCCAGGGTGTGAAGGGGGTGACCGGAGTTGTGGTCGATCTCAAAAGCGGCAAAGCTACCGTCGACGGAGACGTTGACTCCGTTGGAGTGATTGAAGCTGTCCGCCTCGCCGGCTTCGATGCTAAAATCCTATAAACATTCATTCCTTGAATTCGATGCGTGCGGAGGCAAGGGTTTCATTGCGGCCGATGTCATACCATTGATAGCTTTCTGCCGGGGTGTAAGACCGGATATCAAGACTGTCGATATTATCGATATAAAAAGGTGTGATTGAGAACACCGGCTGCTTTGTCGACAACTCATTCAGCAATCCGAGAGCTTTTTGACCGATAATATGGACACCGTTGAATGAAGCTCCTGCCACTTCGCAGCGGTCTGGAGAGAAACTGTCAGGCCGGCATTCTCCGGTGTTAAGGTTACACCAGCCGCGCAGGCGGTTGGTATTGTCGAAGTAGAGTTGACGCGATGAATTGCGCGCCGATGTCAGAAGAGTGACGTCGGCGCCCGATTTTTTATGCGCGTCAATCATTCCGGTGATGTCGAAATCCGACAGTATGTCGGCGTTGTATGCTATGAATGGTTCGTCGCCTTCAAGCGCAGACGCGGCATTGGCTATGCCGCCGCCGGTATCAAGCAATAGATGTGACTCGTCACTGATTGTTATGTCGCAGCCGAAATTACCGTTTTCATTGAGAAAATCGACAATCTGTTGCGCGAAATGGTGCACGTTTATCACAAGTCGTGTCACTTCAGCAGCGCGCAGACGCTCGATAACGCGTTGAAGCATCGGCTTGCCGTTGACTTCTACAAGGGCTTTGGGGTGCTCAAGCGTGAACGGCCGGAGGCGTGTGCCGAGTCCTGCGGCAAAAATTATAGCTTTCATGTCATTAACCCTCTTCGACAATCTGTTGGCCGAGTGTAGTGAAACGTTTGTTTATCCGTTGTTCGCGGTGCTGAAGTTTTATGTCTACTCCATATTTGGCACTGAGATGTGCTGCCATCTTTTCCGCGCAGTATACCGAACGGTGTTGTCCGCCGGTGCATCCGAAGTCTATTGTCAGTGAAGTGAACCCACGACGCAGATATACTTCTGCCGAGCTGTCGGCAAGCGCGAAGCAATGTTCAAGGAATGGTTGCACTTCGCCTCTGGTTTCAAGAAAGTCAATAACAGGAGTGTCCATGCCGGTAAGTTTCTTATACTCGTCATAGCGTCCGGGATTGTGTAGTCCGCGGCAGTCAAACACATATCCGCCGCCGTTGCCGGAAGAGTCGTCGGGAATTCCGCGCTTGTATGAGAAACTGCGCACTGTCACGGTAAGATGGTCAGGCGCCGCTGCGTCGGATATAAACCGATCGGCCAGACGACACAATATGTCTGTGAGAGTGGGGTAGCACTCAAATCCGTTGGCTGCAATAAGTTCCCTCACCTTTGTCAGAGCAGGAGGTATGCTCTCCATGAAGTGGGCTTTTTTCTCAAAAAGTCCTCTGAAACCGTATGCGCCGAGCACCTGCATTAGTCTGAACAGTATGACATGTTGCAGTCGTTCCCTGAATTTGTCGCGGTCAATCTCGGCATAACGTGATGCTGAGTCGAGATATTCGTCAATAAGCTCGTCACGAAGTCCGGCAGGAATATTGGCTTTGGCCTGCCACAGAAAGGATGCTACATCATAGTGCGCCGGACCTTTCCGACCCCCCTGAAAGTCGATGAACCACGGATGTCCGTCTTTTATCATCACATTGCGCGACTGGAAATCACGATACATGAAAGTCGATGATTTTTCAGCAAGGAGATAGTCGGCAAGCCGCTCGAAGTCATCTTCAAGAAGACTTTCGTTAAATTGTATGCCTGACAGTTTCAGAAAATTATATTTGAAATAGTTGAGATCCCACATCACGGTGCGCCGGCAAAATTCAGGCAACGGATAGCATATATTGAAATCGAGACCATCTGCGCCGCGATACTGTATGTCAGCGAGACTGCGTATTGTCGTTGTAAGAAGTCGCTTTTCTTCGTCTGAAAATACTCCGGAGGAGCGTCCGGAGGCTATGGCGTCAAAAAGCAGCGTGTCACCCAGATATTCCTGAAGGTAGGCGTTGCGTCTGTCAGTCACTGCCACCACCCGGGGAACGGGAAGCCCGCGGTCGGCAAACCGGTTGGCAAGCTTGATAAACGCTTTGTTTTCCTCGACGGACTCTCCGATTACTCCGATATAAGTGCCTTTGCTCCCCTCGAGTCTGAAATAACGTCGGTTGGAGCCGGAGCCTGTGAGTTCGACAATCTTGTCAGGCAATGCGTCGGTAGCCTGAGTGTATAATGAGTTCAATATTATGCTGGGCATGTGATGAGTGTTGAATTTATGTGCAAAATTAACAATATTTATGGATAAAATTATTGATTACTTCAGGCAAATACGTGAAAAAATAAAAAATCCGCCTGAAGCGGATTTTTTATCTACTGCGAGGTTTAATTGTTCTGCCAGTTCTGTAACACCATTATCTGGCGCGGTGCAAATGTCATTGTCTCCTCTATTTTTACTGGCTGACTGCTGATAATGTCGTAAAACGAAGAGCCGTATGGCATAATCTCGACAGTGCGCTCCATGGTGAGAGTCTGCTCTTTGTCTCGTCCGTTCATTATCACGGTCACCTCTTTGTCGCCGAGCTTACGCTGGTAGACGTACAGGCCGTTTTGCGGCATAAAGTGCTTGAGTGAGCCGCGAGCCATCACGTCGCGAGCCTCGTTGCGCCGCCATTGCAGCAGCTTTGATATGAAATCCCATGCTTCGTTTTGTTGCTGCGTGCGTCCTTCACGTGTAAAGGCATTGACTTTATCGCCTGGAAACCCGCCGGGGAAGTCCTCGCGCACATATCCGTCGCTGCCCTCTTTGCTGCCATTCATCAGTATCTCGGTGCCGTAATATATCTGAGGTATGCCTCGCGAAGTCAGCAGAAATGTCACTGCCTGCTTCCAATTGTCGAGCGAATCGGGCTTTTCGAGCAGAAAACGATCTGAATCGTGGTTGTCAAGGAAGGTCAGAATGCGCTGTGGCTCAGGATACATGAAGTCTTGTGAAAGGTGGTCGTAAAGATCGTTCAGTCCATGCCAAGGGTCGGTGTCATCATAAAAGGCCTTGCGTCCATCCTGTACAAAATAAAAGTCCATCACACTGGGCAGATGCGTGTCAATCGCATTGAGTTTGCTGCCGGCCTGCCAGAAAGCGCCTCCCGACTCGTTGCCATACCAGCACTCGCCGACAATATTGAACCCGGGGTACTCTCGGAGCACATCGGCAGCCCAGCCCGCCATAGCCTGCATGTCGGCGTAGGGATATGTATCCATTCGTATGCCGTCGATTTTGGCCGACTCAATCCACCATATCGAATTTTGTGTCAGATATTTCATTACGTGCGGATTGCGTTGGTTGAGGTCGGGCATCTGTGGCACGAACCAGCCGTTTACCGTATGATCGAGGTCGTAGTCGCTTACGTATGGGTCGTGTACTGTCGTAAGACGGAAGTTCGTCATCACATCTTGTCCGGGGTGGTTATACCAGTCTTTTGACGGTGCATCTTTCATCCACGGGTGGTTTGACCCCGAGTGGTTGAAAATCATGTCCATCACCACCTTCAACCCCTTTTCGTGGGCTTCGCTTATCAGTTGCGAATATTCTTCGTTTGGGCCGAAGCGAGGATCAATATTATAATAGTCAGTTGTGGCATAGCCGTGATAGCTGCCGCCCGGCATATCATTCTCAAGCACCGGGCAAACCCAGATGGCGGTCACGCCGAGCGAGTCGATATAGTCAAGATGCTTGCGGATGCCGCGCATGTCACCGCCGTGCCGCGCATTGGGGTTGGCACGGTCAGTTCCGATAGGGTAGTCCATTCTGCCAGCGTCGATATCTTTGTCATCAAAACCCTTCGCAAAACGGTCAGGCATAAGTAGATAAAGCACATCGCCGGCATCAAAGCCTTTGTACTCAGATGCCGCGCGGTCGCGCTGCCGCAGTTCGTATGGCAACGTGGCCTTTTTTCCGTCAAGCGTATAGCGCAACTGCATCTTGCCAGCCTTGGTGTCGGGATCAATAGTCAGATACAGCAGTTTGTAGTTGGGACTGTCAAGGCTCAGTTGCTCAATGATGTTCACCCCTGAGTAGTCAACGGTGAATTCCGCCTTGGCGATATCTTTGCCTGTAAGCATAATCTGTAGGGTGTCATTGGCCATGCCGGTCCACCAATATGGCGGTTCGATGTTGGTGATTGCATCAGGCGCGGTGCGTGCGCCGCAAATTGAAAATGCGCCGGCCGCCAGACCGACAGCCAAGGCTTTAATTCTTTTCATGGAGATATATATTATAAGTATGATACGCAAATATACAAATTAATTTCAATAATTTTCGTAACTTCGCATCCGAAATCAATCCATCCAACTGCATAATTATGTCAGATAATTCCCTTTTATCGCGTCTTGACGGCATTGACGCCAGATTTGCCGAAGTGTCGACCTTGATTACCGATCCGTCTGTGATAGCCGACATGCGACGCTATGTCAAGCTAACAAAAGAATACAAAGATCTCGAGCGCCTGACCAAAACCACGCACCGTTACCGTGACTTGCTTTCCAATATCGATGAAGCCAAAGAGATACTCGCGAATGAGAATGACGCCGACATGAGGGCAATGGCTCGCGAGCAGCTCGATGACGCTACGGCCGAAGTACCCAAGGTGGAGGAGGAGATAAAGCTGCTGCTTATTCCCGCCGATCCGGAGGACGGTAAGAACGCTATCGTGGAGATACGAGGCGGCACCGGTGGTGACGAAGCGGCTATCTTTGCCGGCGACCTTTTCAAGATGTATACCAAATACTGCGAGTCAAAAGGCTGGAGCGTGGCTGTATCGAGTGTCAGCGAGGGCGCTGCCGGCGGATATAAAGAGATTGTGTTCGCAGTCAGCGGCGAAGGTGTCTATGGCACGATGAAATATGAGAGCGGCGTGCATCGCGTGCAGCGTGTGCCTGCCACCGAGACTCAGGGACGTGTACACACGTCGGCGGCTACCGTGGCGGTGCTTCCCGAAGCTGAAGAGTTTGATGCCGAGATCAACGAGGGTGAAATCAAGTGGGACACTTTCCGATCGGGTGGTGCCGGCGGTCAGAATGTCAATAAGGTAGAGTCGGGTGTGCGCCTGCGATATATGTGGCGTAATCCCAACACAGGCGTCACCGAGGAAATACTCATCGAGTGTACCGAGACCCGCGACCAGCCCAAAAACAAGGAGCGCGCTCTTTCGCGTCTGCGCACATTCATATATGACAAGGAGCATCAGAAGTATCTCGACGATATCGCTTCACGACGCAAGACAATGGTGTCGACCGGCGACCGCTCGGCCAAAATACGTACCTACAACTATCCGCAGGGACGTATAACCGACCACCGCATCAACTACACCGTCTATAATCTTCAGGGCTTCATGGACGGCGACATACAGGACTGCATCGACCATCTCATTGTCGCCGAAAATGCCGAAAAATTAAAAGAATCTGAAATATGACGTATTTACTTCAAATATTATCAAAGTTCAGTTTTCGCCATATCGAATCTTCTCTCGCAGTGTGGGCCGTATTTTTCGTTATCGTCGTCATAGTGTCGATTGGTCGGTCACGCAAAAAAAAGAAGCGTAGACTGAATAATAACAAATAGCAGTACAATCTAACTAAAGATACAATGAACCGTAAACAACTCGTCGACAACATCCGCGCCAAGCGCTCGTTTCTTTGTGTCGGTCTTGACACCGACATCAAGAAAATTCCCGCTCATCTTCTCGAAAAGGAAGATCCGATTTTTGAATTCAACAAAGCAATCATTGATGCCACCGCTCCCTATTGCGTGGCCTACAAACCCAATCTTGCATTTTACGAATGCATGGGCGTGGCCGGCTGGATTGCGCTCGAAAAGACCGTGCAATATATCAAAAAGAACTATCCTGACCAGTTTGTCATCGCTGATGCAAAGCGTGGCGACATCGGCAATACCTCAAAAATGTATGCCCGCGCTCTTTTCGACGAACTTGATGTCGATGCCGTGACAGTTGCACCTTATATGGGTGAGGACAGTGTGACACCATTCCTCGGACACGAAGGCAAATGGGTGATACTGCTCGCTCTGACCTCCAACAAGGGCAGTCTCGACTTTCAGCTTATAGAGGATAAGAACGGACGTCGCCTGTTTGAGAATGTCATTGAGAAATCATCGCAGTGGGCCACTCCCGACGAACTTATGTATGTGGTCGGTGCCACTCGCGGTCAGCTCTTCGAGGATATACGTCGTGTGGCTCCGCGCAGCTTCCTGCTCGTGCCTGGCGTAGGCGCGCAAGGTGGCAGCCTGGAGGAAGTCGTGAAATACGGCATGATTGACGACTGCGGACTGCTTGTCAACTCATCTCGCGGCATCATCTATGCATCTGCCGATACCGACTTCGCCGAGCGTGCCGGAGAAGAAGCCCGCAAACTCCGCGACCAGATGTCGCAGCTGCTCGACCGATAAACTGACGGAGAGAACTTGAAAAAGCTCATAAAATTATAGGGCTGTTGATATTATAAAAAACATCATCGGGAGGCAAGACCCTTGCCTCCCGATGATGTTTTTTATGAATTGGTTATTTCATGTCAGTAATTTTAAAATTGTGATTAAAAATTGGTTGGATTTAAGTACTATGCTGCAATGATAATATAAATGTTAAAAATAATGTGTCATCGATATTGGTCTAAAAATAGTCCAAATTTAAGAAAAACTGATCTGCGTCAGAAACAAAGAAAACAGTAAATTGAGCTGTGCATATTGCAGGAGAACGAGTGATTGGTGAAAATCAGGCTAAATTGATACTAAACTGTGAGCCGTGTATTGCTTTTTTTTGTTAATTGTGATTGAATGAGGAAAAAAATCATTATTTTTGCGCTCGATAAATATGCCTATTTAATTAATCTAAAATAGCAATCAAAAATGACTATCGACAACTACAATTTCGCCGGTAAAAAGGCGATTGTCCGCGTGGACTTCAATGTGCCCCTGGACGAGAACGGTAAAATTACCGATGATACCCGTATCCGCGGCGCTCTTCCCACTCTGAAAAAAATTCTTGAAGACGGCGGTTCTCTTATCATCATGTCGCACATGGGCAAGCCCAAAGGCAAAGTGAACCCCAAATTCTCACTCTCGCAGATCAAGGACGATGTAGCCAAAGCTCTTGGCCGCGACGTGATTTTCGCCCCAGATTGCGCAAACGCCGACGAAGCTGCCGCAAATCTCAAACCCGGTGAAGTGTTGTTGCTCGAAAACCTCCGCTTCTATCCCGAGGAAGAAGGCAAGCCCGTAGGCATCGATAAAGAAGATCCCGCTTACGACGCTGCCAAGAAAGAGATGAAAGGCCGTCAGCAGGAATTTGCCAAGAAACTTGCAAGCTACGCCGACGTTTATGTAAACGATGCATTCGGTACTGCTCACCGCAAGCACGCTTCTACTGCTGTCATCGCTGAAAACTTCGCATCTGACGACAAGATGCTCGGCTACCTCATGGAAAAAGAGGTGAAAGCGGTCGACAATATCCTCAGCGACATCAAGCGTCCCTTCACCGCTATCATGGGCGGTTCTAAGGTGTCGACCAAAATCGGCATCATCGAAAACCTCATGGACAAGGTTGACAATCTCATCCTCTGCGGTGGTATGACTTACACTTTCGCAAAGGCCCAGGGTGGTAACGTGGGTCTGTCAATCTGCGAGAATGACAAGCTCGACCTCGCTCTCGACATCATGAAGAAAGCTAAAGAGAAAGGTGTCAACCTCGTGCTCGGCACTGACTGTGTGGCAGCTGACAGCTTCAGCAATGATGCCAACACCCAGGTTGTATCATGCATGGATATCCCCGACGGCTGGGAAGGCCTCGATGCAGGTCCCGAAACCCGCAAGGCTTTCGCCGACGTGATCAAAAACGCCAAGACTATCCTCTGGAACGGTCCTGCCGGCGTATTTGAATTCGATAACTTTACCGCAGGTTCGCGTGCTATCGCCGACGCTATCGTAGAGGCTACAAACAACGGCGCGTTCTCGCTTGTAGGCGGTGGCGACTCTGTTGCTTGTGTCAACAAGTTCGGTCTTGCCGACCAGGTGTCATACGTGTCGACCGGCGGCGGTGCGCTTCTCGAGGCTATCGAGGGCAAAATACTCCCCGGCATCGCGGCAATAAAGGGTTAATCAGATAACTCTGAATATTTAAACGGGCACAGGCAATGAAACAATTATTGCATTGTGCCCGTTCTTATTGTAAAAAACAGCGAGCCGTGTATCCCGTCTGAATAATAGAAGTGACCGGTGTGTTGTTTTATTAAATGAATGACATGGAATTGTTTGACAAAGATTTTCAGCATTGGATTGACGCGCATCGCAATGATAATGTGGCTACGTTGCGACTACGCCATGCAGGTGACTCTCCGGCAATAAAGGAAGCAATATCGCAGATAGAATATGACCGCAAGGCTGGTGACAAGTTTCGTAAATGCAGCCTTATGGGCGGAGTTGATGGCTCGGCCGACTGTAGTTTTTGTCCGCGCTGGTTTCCGTCGGCGCTGAGTGTCGAGCAGGCTTCGTCGGCCACAATGGCATGCTTTCACGCATCGCTTGTGGCAAAGGGGAGCAGCGTGCTTGACATGACGATGGGGCTTGGTGTCGACTCTGCTGCAATCGCAAGCCTCGATGAAGCGCGTGTCACAGCTATAGAGCGTGACTCACGTCTGTGTCTTTTCGCGGAGGTCAACTACAGTTCCATCCCGAATCTTGAAATCATTAATGCCGACAGTGTTGAGTGGCTTCGTGAGTCGCAGATACGTTTTGATTATATCTTCATTGACCCTGCACGCCGCGACGATGTCGGACGCCGGGTCTATAATATTCATGATTGCACTCCTGATATCTCAGAAATACTCCCGTTGCTTCTGGAGCATGCGCCGCATCTGCTTGTCAAGCTCTCGCCGATGCTTGATATTTCTGCCACGATAGCCGACCTCCGGCATGTGGCCGAGGTATATGTGGTAGAAGAGAGGGGAGATGTGCGCGAACTTCTTGTGCACATTGACAGAGATGTAGAGTCGGATGTTGATAACACAAAGATAGTGGCGATAAATGTAAACAGTAACTTCATATTCACCCGAGCGGAGGAAGCCGCGGCTTCAGAATATTACGAAGCGCCTGAGCCGGATGGATATCTTTATGAGCCGTCACCGGCTATAATGAAGGCCGGGCCATTCCGGCTCCTTTGCGAGAGATTTTGCGTCGGCGCATTGCATCCCAACACGCATCTTTATGTGTCATCGGAAATGGTTGACGGTTTTCCCGGAAAACGTTACAGGATAAAAGCTGTCATTCCCTACGCGTCAAAATATATAAAACGGTTTGCCCGGGAATATCCGGCGGCATCGGTGAGCGTCAGAAACTTTCCGTGCCCGGCAGAGACGTTGCGGGCAAAACTGAAAGTAAGGGAAAGTGATGCAGTGAAAGTGGCAGGCGTCACGCTCAAAGGTGGAGAGCAGGTGCTTGTGGTGATGGAAAAGGCCTGATTTCAGCCTTTATCAAACATGCGTGCCATCGAGCGCTTGTCCTCACGCTCCTTGATTGACTGTCGCTTGTCATATTCCTTTTTGCCACGGCCAATGCCTATAACGAGTTTTGCGAGGCCGCGCTCATTGATAAACATGCGCAATGGTATGATTGTAAATCCTGTCTCCTTGCCCGATTTCTCAAGTTTTGCTATCTCTTTGCGGTTTAGCAGCAGCTTGCGGTCGCGGCGGGCGTTGTGGTTGTTGTAGGTGCCATAGAAATATTCGGCAATATACATGTTTTTGACCCACACTTCGCCTTTCTCCACATAACAGAATGTGTCGACGAGCGATGCTTTGCCCATTCTTACTGACTTGATTTCAGTTCCGGTCAGCACAATCCCCGCAGTGAACGTGTCGCCTATCGCATAGTCGAAAGTGGCGCGTTTGTTTTTTATATTTATGTCTTTAGCAAGTTTCATTTCGTCATTATGGTTGTCATTCGGTAATATAACGTCACTGACCGCGGTCATGGTTTGATAATGTCAAACACAAACATCAGCAGGTAAGGCGGGATTATGATCGAGAATATGGTCAGAAACATGTAATGGCCGGTCTTGTCCTGAGACACCGACAGATAGCGCATGCTTTTGTAAATGATGAATCCGACATATATCGGCAGAAATCTCAGCACGGCAAGGTCGAGCGGTATGATGTTGATTATGATATTGATTATGGCAAGAATGGCAATTGAGTAGATTACTACAGTCGAATTCTTGCGTGGCGACGGCTCTTTGTCACATATGCGGTCCATTGCCAGTCCCATAGTGAATTCCGCAAAGAACATGGTTGCGAAATAGGCGGTGAATGTCACTATTGCGTTCTGTATCACGGCAATCAGAGTAGTGGCTGAGTCCATTTTCCAAAAGCCTCCTACACAAGACAGTGCCGTTATGGCCAGAAGAGGATACAGCCCGTCGCGGCACAATGCGGCAGGCTCAGCCGCGTCATGCGACACATCTTCCCAGCCTCTTGACGGATTGATTGCAAGTTGCAGTATGTTCTTTAAAAAACGTAGCATATCGGTATAAATTGAATGCAAAGATAATAAAATTGAAAACAATTTTGAAATAAAAAAACGGCTGAGGTTATGTTCTTAACTTAAAATTTACTATTTTTGCATGATATTGCAGGCGCGGCATGCGAAACATTCGCGGAATAATTTGTTATACACATATCCGTTCATCAGCCTGACCGCAATGTCAGCAATATTAATAACGCTAACACATATACATATAATATGCCCCGTATATCGCAGCGCGGCGAACTTATGCCCGCATCACCCATACGCAAACTTGTGCCGTTGAGCAATCAGGCAAAGGCCAAAGGTGTCAAAGTATATCATCTTAATATCGGACAGCCCGACCTGCCGTCGCCTGCCGAAGGGCTTGAAGCACTCAAGCATATCGACCGCACAACTCTTGAATACAGCCCATCGGAGGGCTTGCTGTCATTGCGCAAGAAGTTGCAGCAGTATTATCAGAGTTTCAACATTAATGTGGATGTCGACGACATAATCGTCACGACCGGCGGTTCGGAAGCGGTGCTGTTCGCTTTTATGGCGTGTCTTGATCCCGGCGATGAAATCATAGTGCCGGAGCCCGCTTATGCCAATTACATGGCATTTGCTATTTCGGCCGGAGCGAAGATTGTCACTGTGCCGTCGTCAATAGAGGAGGGATTCGCCTTGCCCCCTGTATCGAAGTTTGAGGAACTGATCACCGACAGGACGAGAGGCATACTTATATGCAATCCCAATAACCCTACAGGCTATCTCTACACCCAGAAAGAGATGAATCAGATACGCGACCTTGTCAAGAAACATGACCTGTTTCTGTTTTCCGACGAGGTTTATCGCGAGTTCTGCTATACGGGGGCGCCGTATATTTCGGCATTCCATCTCAAAGGAATTGAAGAACAGGTGGTGCTGATTGACTCCGTGTCGAAGCGCTATAGTGAATGCGGCATCCGAATCGGAGCAATCATCACAAAGCATAAGGAGCTAAAGAAGAATGTAATGAAATTCTGTCAGGCTCGCCTCAGTCCGCCCTTGTTGGGGCAGATAGTGGCTGAAGCTTCGATTGATGCTTCCCGCGACTACATGCTGATGACATATAATGAGTATGTCGAGCGGCGTAAATTCCTTATCGACGGCCTTAACCGCATCCCCGGGTGCTATTCTCCCATACCTATGGGCGCGTTCTACACGGTAGTAAGCCTGCCTGTCGATGATGCAGAGAAATTCTGTTCGTGGTGTCTGAGCGATTTTCAGTATGAAGGAGCGACAGTGTTCATGGCTCCGGCATCGGGGTTCTATGCTCATCCCGACCATGGCAAAAACGAGGTGCGCATGGCCTACGTTCTCAACAAGGAGGATTTAGCGCAGGCTCTCGTCGTGCTCCGGGAGGCATTGAAGGCATATCCCGGACGTGTCGACCGCTGAGATGTCAATCAAGCAGTGGATATTCTAACCGATATTGTCTGTCGATATTGTCATGCGTGTTGACTTATATATAGCCCGGCGTCTGAGACTCGGTGACGGCAAAGGCAACCGTACGCGCACGTCGATACGGATTTCAACTGCCGGCGTTGTGCTGTCGGTGGTGATTATGCTTATTACCATAGCTATAACTTCGGGGTTTAAGCATGAGATTATCAACAAGCTTGTGGGGTTTGACGCGCAGCTCACGGTGCAGGCTCAGTCGGCCGATATAGTTTCCGCGCAGCCGCTGATTGAAAATGTGGCGCAAGTTGAGTCGGTGATAAAATCAGTGTTGCCCGGCGCAGTGGTCGGGGAGTGCGTGAAGATGCCTGCGATGTTAAAGACTGACAGCGATTTTGTCGCAGTGGTGTTTCGCGGATACGGTGGCGATGGACACGCAGGTTTTATAAACGGAAATATTGTCGACGGTGCGGTTCCCGAAAATGGCGATGACCCCAACAGCATCATCATATCTTCTGTCGTGGCCGGCCAGCTCGGACTGAATGTCGGAGATAAAATCAACACCTGCTTTTTTGTCGCCGACAAAATGCGTATCCGCAATTTCAAGATAGCGGCGATATATGACTCAGGTTTCGGCGAGTATGACAAGGTGGTGGCTTACGCCCCACAGTCGGTATTGCGAAAACTCGCAGGTATTCCTGACGGATGTGCTGCCGCTCTGGAGGTGACCGGTCTCGACTTTGAAGAAATTGTACCGGCATGGCAGTCGCTTCAGGCATCACTCGCGCAGGCCTGCTATTCGCATCAGCTTACTCAATACCTTGATGCCGATAACATTATTCGTACTGGAGCCGTGTATTTCAACTGGCTCTCACTTCTTGACACGAATGTTGTGGTGATACTTGTGCTTATGACAGCGATATCGTCGTTCACACTTATTGCATCACTGATAATTCTTATACTGGAACGGATCAATATGATAGGGACGCTCAAGATGCTCGGCGCCACGAATTCAATGATACGCCGAGTGTTTATTCTTCTTGACCTGAAAGTGCTAGTTAAAGGGCTTGTGGTTGGCAATATTGTGGCTTTGGCTCTGATATTGCTGCAACAGCAGTTTCATCTGCTGCCACTCGATCCGGAGTCGTATTATATCTCGTTTGTTCCCGCGAAAATCACAATCTGGCAGGTGCTGGCTCTGAATGCAGCCGCGATTGTCATTGCTACAGCCGTGATGGCGCTCCCGTCAATGATTATTTCACGTCTGAAACCGGCTTCAATTTTGCGTTACGAATAGTGATGACAATCATTTTAACATTCTATTCGACTTTTTTCCTTTTTTTGTTGTTATAGTTAAAACGCTACGCAAAATTTTTATTAACTTTGTGAGCCAAAACCATAATTGAGTTTCAACTGTAACCGAGTATTTTAACGCATAATATAAAAATCTCTTGATGAGCGAAAACAACAACATCGACCAACTGATTATCGACGGTATCCAAGATAAAAAAGGACATAACATCACAGTCGTTGACATGAGCCATATCGAAGGCGCGGCGGCATCTAAATTCATCATCTGCGAAGGGTCATCATCAATGCAGGTCAACGCTATCGCTGACAATGTGCGCGAGCATCTTCTTGAGCAACGCAGAGTTAAACCCTACAACTATGACGGATATTCCAATGCCGAATGGGTTGTGATTGATTATGGCGACATATTCGTGCATGTGTTCCGCCCCGAGATACGTCAGCGCTACAATCTCGAAGATCTCTGGAGCGATGCGGTGGTAACCGACATTCCCGATCTTGACTGATGTCGACGGTCGACGAGCCATATCTACAGAAGTGTATATTCTCCACAATATATTGCAAAAACTCATTTAAATTATGCCCGGACCAAACCCCAAGAAAAGACAGATAAAATTCAGCATGTTCTGGATGTATGCGATCATACTCCTTTTCCTTGCCGGTATATTTTATCTTGATGACAATACAATCGAAAAAGAAGAGAACTATACCGAATTTGAGAATTTGGTCGCACCTGACGACAGTGCGCGGCATAATCTGTCAGGCATAACAAAGCTTGTGATTGACACAAAGAAAGGTCGTGCGACAGCTTATCTTTCCGATTCGCTGGCTTCTGCGATATTCCCGGCGAGCCAGTTTACTCCCGGACGTAGTCAGGAGCCCAAGATCTGGACAAAAATCGGCGATGTCGGCGAGTTTCAGCGTGAAATAAAAGGCTGGAAAAGCTCCGGCCGCTTCAATGCCCCGGTGCAGTATGAGGAGGGAAGCAGCATCGGCACATATATATGGTCGTTCGGCCCTATAGTGCTGCTTATTGTGTTCTGGATTCTGATTATGAGGCGTATGTCAGGGCGCGACGGAAGCGGCGGAGGCGTGTTCTCTGTCGGCAAGTCAAAAGCCCAGATTTTTGACAAGGACGGCCCCAATAAGGTGACATTCAAAGATGTGGCCGGACTGTCGGAAGCAAAGACTGAAATAGAGGAGATTGTAGAGTTTCTCAAAAATCCGCAGAGATATACCGATCTCGGCGGCAAGATACCCAAGGGCGCGTTGCTCGTAGGCCCTCCCGGCACAGGTAAGACTCTGCTTGCAAAAGCGGTGGCCGGTGAGGCCAATGTACCTTTCTTCTCGATGTCGGGCTCGGATTTTGTCGAGATGTTTGTCGGTGTGGGTGCGTCGCGTGTGCGTGACCTTTTCCGTCAGGCAAAGGAAAAAGCTCCGTGTATAGTGTTCATCGACGAGATTGACGCCGTAGGCCGTGCGCGTGGCAAAAATCCCAATATGGGCGCTAACGACGAGCGGGAGAATACGCTCAACCAGTTGCTCACCGAAATGGACGGCTTCGGGTCAAACAGCGGTGTGATTATCCTCGCTGCAACCAACCGTGCCGATATTCTTGACAAAGCGCTTATGCGTGCCGGACGTTTCGACCGTCAGATTTACGTTGAGCTTCCCGACCTCAACGACCGCGTCGCCATATTCAAAGTGCATCTTAAGAAAATCAAGATCGACGACTCTGTGGATATCGAGTTGCTTGCACGGCAGACTCCGGGATTTTCCGGTGCCGATATAGCGAATGTCTGCAACGAGGCTGCGCTTATCGCAGCGCGTCACAACAAGAAATCTGTAGAAAAACAGGACTTCATCGATGCTGTCGACCGTATTGTCGGCGGCCTCGAGAAGCGCTCTAAAATCACGACTGACGAGGAGAAACGCTCTATAGCCATTCATGAGGCGGGTCACGCCACTATATCATGGCATTTACGTTATGCCAATCCTCTTATTAAAGTTACAATCGTGCCCCGCGGCAAGGCTCTCGGTGCGGCATGGTATCTGCCTGAAGAGCGACAGATAACGCCTTCCCAGGCGCTTCTCGACGAGATGTGTGCTACCCTCGGCGGACGCGCAGCAGAAGAACTGTTTCTCGGACGCATATCGACTGGTGCGGTCAACGACCTTGAACGTGTCACCAAGCAGGCTTACGCCATGGTGGTTTATTATGGTATGAGCGACCGTCTTCCCAATCTCTGTTACTATGACTCGACCGGTTCGGACTATGGATTCTCCAAGCCTTATTCCGGAGAGCGTGCCCGAATTATCGACGAGGAGGTGTCTCGTATCATCTCTGAGCAGTATGAGCGTGCGAAGCAGATACTCAGCGAGCATTCGGAAGGCCTTACAGAGCTTGCCGGCGTGCTCATAAGCCGAGAAGTCATATTCACAGAAGATGTCGAGAAAATTTTCGGAAAACGTCAGTGGACATCACGCACCGACGAAATCCTTGCAGCGCGTGAGGCTGCCGATAAAAAGGCTGCCGAAGATAAGAAAGATGAGCCGGAAAATGACGGATCTGACACCGGTGCCGAGGCGTCTTCCGGCACAGCTTCTTCAAATGATGGTGTCGAAGATGTAGAGGCAACAGAAATCAAATAAAGCTTGCGTGATGTTTTGATATGAACAAGGCTCGCGTAGCAATATTGTCAGTATTCATTTTAATGATACACGTTGTGGTGTCGGCGGTTAATCCTTCCGACACCACAATTGTTGTGGATACGCAGGTCAGTGATGCGGGCAATATTATAACTAATCCATATTTCAAGATTCCGCCTGTAGGAAAGGACAAACGTCTGCCGGGTGACTCCGCAACTGTTACAAAGGGCAGGATGTCGGTTGACTTCATTTCGCGCGAGACCAATTATGCCGATTCCATCGGGCTGCTCTATTGGGCACCGCAATGGGCGCGCCGTTATCTCTCGACTCTTATCCGCGGAAATGTCGACCGCACGCATGAAAAGCCGATTGACATGAGTTTTGCAATTACTCCGTCATATACACGAGAGGCGGGGTTTGGTATCGGCGGTGCTCTAACGGCGCTTTATCGCGTTGACCGCAGAGACTCGGTCATGCAACCGTCAGATGTGTTTATGTCAATAAATGCATCGCTCAACGGTTTCTATGTACTGACGCTTAAAGGCAACAATCTCTTTCCTGACCGGCGCTCACGCCTGAGCTATAAGATAGAGCTTTATCGGAAACGTCTTGATTTCTGGGGTATAAACTCCGAACAGACAGCCAATAATCCAAAATCGCGCTATGACAGACGGCAGATTGACCTTCAGGCTGACTATATCTACAAGTTAAGCCGTAATTTCTATGCGGGACTGTGTCTGCATGCCGACTATACCGACGCGCGTGATATACAGAACCCTGAGTACATGCTCGGCGAGAGACGGCAGTATTACGTGACGGGAGTCGGTGCATCGTTTGAATTTGACACCCGCGACAATCTGCTCACCCCCACACGCGGACTGCACTTGGCTTATCGCCCGATGTTTTTCTGGAAAGCACTGGGTTCAGCGCCGGCGTCATTCTTCAATCACACGTTCATTGCCAACACCTATTTCCGCCTTTGGCGCGGCGCTGTGCTTGCCTATGACCTCTATGCGAGTTTCAACACCTCGCACACGCCGTGGACAATGCGTGAGATGATAGCCTCTGACGGCATACGCATGCGTGGCTACTATATGGGCTCATATATCGACAACTGCCAGATTGCATCGCAGCTTGAATACCGACAGAATATTTATCGCCGTCTCGGCGCTACGGCATGGATTGGAGGGGCAGCGCTGTTCGCGGCTCCGAGAGAGTTCCGGCGTGAGGATATCAAGCCCGAATGGCTGCCGAATTTCGGTATCGGACTCCGGTTTGAGTTCAAGCACAATGTCAACGCACGTATCGACTACGGATTCGGACGACATACTTCCGGCATACTTTTCGCTATCGGCGAGGCATTCTGACACCTGTGATAACAATTGCAGAATAGAAATAAAGCAGAAGTCCGGCTTCATCACAGGAGCCGGACTTCGGTAATTTCAAATGTATGTCAGTTGTCAGAGCAACTCTACGGAGCGGCGTATGAAGTCGCTGAGTTGCGCGCCCTTGAGCAGGCCGTTGCCGAGGAGTGCGAGATCGATGAGCTGTTTTACCAGCGGTTGTGTCGCGGCATATTCGCTAATCTGTTTTGACATGTTTTCGCGGATAGCGCCAACCTCTTTTTCAAGTTCGGTCGATTTGGTCTTGTCGGCTTCTTCCTTGCTTTCACGGAGTCGTGTTATCTCCTCGTTTTTCGAGTCAATCTCTGTCTGCATCGGGAGTACCTTTGCCTCAAGAGCTTCGTCAGCAGCTTCTTTGATGCGTTTTACGAGTGATTGCTCGGTGTTTACAATGAGATTGTAGCTGTCGGGAAGTTCGCCATAGAAATTCATGCCGGGCTGCATTGCGGCCATCTCTTTCATGCGACGCATATACTCGTTCTGAGTGATGACAACAGGATTGTCCTGATAGTTGAGCGCCTCAAATGTTACGATGAAATTGGCACCCTCTACAGCCGGTATCTGCGACTGGAAGAGTGTGGACAGTATGTTGCGCTGCAGCGGCGTGAGGTCAGCCTCTTTCTTGTCCTCTTTTCTGATGAGATTGTCAATGATATCAGAGTCGACACGCACGAAGTGGCTTTTCTCGATTTTCTGCTCGAGCAGACCGATGAAATGGCTGTCAAGCTGACCGTCCATCAGCAGCACGGAGTATCCGCGGTCTTGTGCTGAGCGGATGTAGTTGTATTGAGCGGTTTTGTCAGTCGCGTAGAGATAGATAACTGTTCCGTCCTTGTCGGTCTGTTGCGGTTCAATCAGAGTGCGGTATTCTTCAAGGGTGAAATATTTGTTGTCGACATCTTTAAGAAGCACGAATTTCATCGCTGAGTCACAGAATTTCTGGTCGGTGAGCATGCCGTATTCGATGAATATCTTGATGTCGTCCCATTTGGCCTCAAAGTCATTGCGGTCGTTCTTGAATATTTCTTCAAGTCGAGAGGCTACTTTCTTGGTTATATATCCGGAAATCTTCTTGACGGCCGAGTCGCTCTGGAGATATGAGCGTGACACGTTAAGAGGTATGTCGGGAGAGTCGATGACACCCTGAAGCAACATCATGAATTCAGGCACAACCCCTTCTACCGAGTCGGTTACATAGACCTGATTGCAGTAGAGCTGTATGCGGTTTTTGGTTACCTCGATGTTGTTTTTGATTTTCGGGAAATAGAGTATGCCGGTGAGCGTGAAGGGATAATCTACGTTGAGATGAATCCAGAACAGCGGGTCATCCTGGCCGGGATAGAGGTCGTGGTAGAATTTGAGATAGTCATCATCGGTCAGATCGGCAGGCTTCTTAAGCCATAACGGCTCGGTTGAGTTGATTATGCGGTCGCGGTCGGTGTCGACGTACTTGCCGTCTTTCCATTCCTGCTCCTTGCCTGATATGACAGGTACCGGAAGGAAGCGGCAATACTTCTTGAGCAGTGCGTTAATTTCAGATTGCTCAAGATAATTCTTGTTGTCATCATCAATGTAGAGTATGATATCCGTACCGCGTTCCGCCTTATCGATTTCCTCCATCGAGAACTCCGGAGAACCGTCGCATTCCCATTGCACAGCTTTTGATCCATCCTTATATGAGAGTGAACGGATTACGACTTTTTTCGCCACCATGAATGCCGAGTAGAAGCCAAGTCCGAAATGTCCGATTATGGCGTTGGCGGTGTCTTTGTATTTTTTGAGGAATTCTTCAGCTCCCGAGAATGCAATCTGGTTGATGTATTTCTCGATATCCTCTGCTGTCATGCCGATGCCGTGGTCAGACACGGTCAGTGTGCCCGCCTCTTTGTCGACAGTGACACGTACGTTCATATCGCCCAGTTCTCCTTTGTATTCGCCAAACGACGAAAGTGTTTTCAGCTTCTGGGTCGCATCGATTGCATTGGATACAAGTTCGCGAAGAAATATCTCGTGGTCGCTGTAAAGAAATTTTTTGATTACGGGGAAAATGTTTTCGGTAGTAACCCCAATTGTTCCTTTTTGCATAGTTTTATATGATTTTTAGTATTTGTCAATTAAAATCAGATTGCGGAGCATAGTCTCCCGTCTCTAATAACAAATACAAAAAAAATGCCACACTTCAAAGTGTGACATTTTTTCTGAAATAAAGTTAAATAAACTGACATTTTTGCAGTTGGAATTCGGTCATATCCTTATTCGCCTGACGGGAGAGATTTTGAGACGGGAATAATGTGGGTGACGATGTCAGTGCCATCATCGTTCAGGTCGACGGCGATGGTGTCGCCATAATGGATTGTGGCGTCGATGATGAGTTCGGCAAGTGCGTCTTCGAGATATTTCTGGATTGCGCGTTTCAGCGGGCGTGCGCCGTATTCGCGGTCGTAACCCTTGTCGGCGATAAAGCTTTTTGCACGATCCGATATGTTGAGCTTGTAGCCAAGAGTGTCGATGCGCTTGTAGAAGCCGGCAAGCTCGATATCGATAATCTTGTAGATAGCTTCTTTGTCAAGCGAGTCAAACATGATTATATCGTCGACTCGGTTGAGAAATTCAGGAGCGAATGCCTTGTTGAGAGCTTTCTGAATTACGCTCTGCTCATAGTCTTTGTTGTCGGTGCGTGTTGCGAAACCTACGCCCGAGCCGAAGTCTTTGAGCTGGCGGGTGCCGATATTCGACGTCATGATAATCAATGTATTCTTGAAGTCGATTTTGCGTCCGAGCGAGTCAGTCAGGCGTCCTTCGTCAAGCACTTGCAAAAGGAGATTGAACACATCGGGGTGCGCTTTCTCGATTTCGTCAAGAAGCACGACGGAGTAGGGGCGACGGCGCACTTTCTCGGTGAGCTGTCCGCCCTCCTCATAGCCAACATATCCGGGAGGCGCTCCGACAAGGCGTGACACGGTGAATTTTTCCATGTATTCGCTCATGTCAATGCGTATCAGAGTATCGGCCGAGTCAAACAGATATTCGGCGAGTTTCTTGGCAAGATGTGTTTTGCCGACACCGGTTGGGCCGAGGAACATGAATGTGCCTATCGGCTTGTTGGGGTCTTTGAGACCTACGCGGTTGCGCTGTATGGCTTTTACTATCTTGTCGATAGCCTTGTCCTGTCCGATGATTGCATTCTTGAGCTGGGGAGCCATCGCTTTGAGGCGGGCACCTTCGGCCTGGGCCACCCGCTGCACCGGTACTCCGGTCATCATTGCCACGACTTCTGCGACCTTTTCCTCGTCAACAGTCTCGCGGTGCTGCTCAAGATGCTCCTGCCACTTCTGTTTTGCGGCTTCAAGCTGTTTTCTGAGCTGCTGTTCAGTGTCGCGGTAGGCTGCCGCTTTCTCGAAGTTCTGTGACTGGGCTGCCTTGATTTTCGACTGTCCGGCTTCGACAATCTGCTGCTCGATCGATTCTATTTCCTCAGGCACCGCAATATTGGTTACATGCACGCGCGAACCCGCTTCGTCCATCGCGTCGATAGCTTTGTCCGGGAAGTTGCGGTCAGACACATATCGTTCGGTCAGCGACACGCAGGCTTCGATGGCTTCTGGTGTGTATGTGACATTGTGGTGATCCTCATATTTATCCTTGATGCTTCGGAGTATCGTAAGGGTTTCGTCGGCACTGGTCGGTTCTACGGTGACTTTCTGAAAACGGCGTTCAAGCGCTCCGTCCTTCTCGATGTTCTTGCGGTATTCATCGAGGGTAGTGGCGCCGATGCACTGTATTTCGCCACGAGCCAACGCCGGCTTCAGGAGGTTTGCGGCGTCCATCGAACCGGCGGCGTTGCCTGCGCCAACAATGGTGTGAAGTTCGTCGATGAAAAGAATGATATTGTCATTCTTCGAAAGTTCGTTTAGCACGGATTTGAGCCGTTCCTCAAACTGGCCGCGATATTTAGTGCCGGCCACCAGCGATGCCATGTCAAGCGAAATCACGCGCTTGTCGAAAAGTATACGCGACACCTTGCGCTGCACTATTCTCAGGGCAAGTCCCTCAACAATGGCTGACTTGCCGACACCGGGTTCACCGATGAGCACCGGATTGTTTTTTTTGCGGCGAGAAAGTATCTGCGCCAGACGTTCGATTTCGACATCGCGTCCGATTACCGGATCAAGTTTTCCGGCTTCGGCAAGTTTTGTCATGTCGTTGCCGAATTTGTCAAGAGCCGGAGTGTCGCCGGTATTTGATTTCGACTGGGTGCGTGAATTGCCCGTCGGGCGCTGGTTGCCCGAATCGGGAGCGTAATCATCATCGTCATCATCGTCGTCATCGTCAGTGGCTCCGGCTCCTGCCTGCGGCGCGTCAGCTTTGTTTGACAAGGCTTTGTAGAGAGCCTCGTATGTGACACCCGCACGCAGGAACGGTTTGATGAAATCCTGCTGCTGCACTTCCGAATTGTGAAATATCGCCATCAGAATGTGTTCTACATCGACCACGTTGCTCTTGAGATTGCGGGCCTCAAGCACAGAAAGCTTTACAAGGCGGTTGGCAAGATCTGATATAGTGATGTCGTCACTGTCATGTACGGCAGTCTCGAAAAGCGCGTTGTCGAGTTCCTGTGACAATTGATATACTGACACGTCGCGGGCGAGTCGCTCGATAAGGGCGCTTACCCTCGATGTGGGGTCAGAAATCAGTGCAAGCAACAGGTGCGATGGCATTACCATCGAGCTGTTGTGTCTTACAGCCTCGTTGCGTGAGTTGTCGAGAGCCGTCTTGAAGTCATTGGAGAAATTGATTTCCATATATTGTTGTCTATGTTAATCTGTAGGATGTTATATTAGATAATAGATGTATGTATGCTATGATAGCAATAATTGTGCCAAAAATCATTTGATCCTTTGCCGGCTTGAAAAAAACGGCGGTGTTTGCAAGGAAAACTGTTAAAATATTGGCGCTTTATAAAATTAACATTTATTTAATCGGGCGGTTCAAATTACACTTGTCAAAATTACAATTTTATCGACAGAAATCATTATCTTTGTATGATATTTTACAGGCAATTAAGATAATTAAACGCTCTTGTCGTGAGTATCGGCTTAATTGTCATTGCGTTATGTATGGCGGTTTGCGATGCTTGCTATTGTGAGCGGTGCGATGGAAAAATAAAACATTAACTATTATATAACAATGTTAGAAGAAGATAGGATTTTAAAAATCAATATTGAAAACGAGATGAAAACGGCCTATATCGACTATTCGATGTCGGTAATAGTGTCGCGTGCTCTTCCCGATGTCAGAGATGGTCTGAAGCCGGTGCACCGCCGCGTGCTGTTCGGTATGAACGAGATGGGCAACACCTCCAATCACCCCTATAAGAAATCAGCCAACTGCGTGGGTGAAGTAATGGGTAAGTATCACCCTCACGGCGACTCTTCTATATATGGCACGGTGGTGCGCCTCGCCCAGCCGTGGGCTTTGCGTTACCTTCTTGTCGACGGCCAGGGTAACTTCGGCTCGGTTGACGGTGACTCGGCGGCTGCAATGCGTTATACGGAGGTGCGTCTCAAGAAAATAGGAGAGGAGATGCTTGCTGATATCGACAAGGATACGGTCGACTTCCAGCCAAACTACGATAACTCCCGCAAGGAGCCCGTCGTGCTCCCGACCCGCTTCCCCAATCTGCTCGTTAACGGAGCTTCCGGTATTGCAGTGGGTATGGCAACCAATATGCCCCCTCATAACCTTACCGAGTCAATCAACGCTTGTGTGGCTCTTATCGACAATCCGGAGCTCACTATTCCCGAGTTGATGAGATATATCTCGGCGCCTGACTTTCCCACCGGCGGTATCATCTACGGTTACAACGGAGTCAAGGACGCGTTTGAGACAGGACGCGGCCGCATCATAATTCGCTCGAAAGTGGAAATTGAGGTAGAGGCCGAGCACGAGAATATAATTGTCACCGAAATACCTTACGGAGTCAATAAGGCCGAGCTCGTCAAATATATCGCCGAGCTTGTCAATGAAAAGAAAATCGACGGCATAGCCGATCTTTCTGACGAGAGCAGCATAGAGGGTATGCGCATTGTCATTAAGCTCAAGAGTGACGCTAATTCAAATGTTGTGCTCAACAAGCTCTACAAAATGTCGCAGCTTCAGGCTTCGTTCTCAGTCAACAACGTGGCTCTCGTTGGCGGACGTCCGAAACTGCTCAATCTCAAAGACCTCCTGCAGTCGTTTATTGACCATCGCCATGAAGTGGTTATACGTCGTACGAAATTTGATCTTGCAGAGGCTCAGCGCCAGGCTCATATACTCGAAGGCCTGATTATTGCATCGCAGAATATCGATGAAGTAATCCGCATAATCCGCGCTTCTGCCACAGTCGAAGAGGCAAAGGCGACTCTTGCAAGCCGCTTCGACCTTACCGATGTGCAGACTTCGGCAATTGTCGAAATGCGACTCAAACAGCTCTCCGGTCTGGAACAGGACAAACTGCGAGAGCGTTACGACGAACTTCAGAAAACTATCGCTGAACTTGAGCTTATCCTCAATGACGATCATGTGTGCCGCGAGCTCATAAAGTCAGAGCTTATCGAAGTCCGTGACCAATATGGTGACGAACGTCGTACGGAAATCGATTATACCGCAGGCGAATTCAATGCCGAAGACTTTTATGCCGATGACGATATGATTATCACCATATCGCATCTGGGATATATCAAACGTACGCCGCTGAGCGAATTCCGTGCCCAGAATCGTGGCGGTGTCGGCTCACGAGGCAGCAAGGCGCGCGAGGAAGACTTCATCGAGTATATCTACCTTGCGTCAATGCATTCAAATATGCTTTTCTTCACGCAGAAAGGTCTCGTCTACAAACTCAAGGTTTACGAGCTTCCCGAAGGCGCGAAAAACACTAAAGGCCGTGCAATACAGAATCTGCTCAATATCGAGCCGGGAGATGCCGTCAATGCGTTTATCAGCTGCAAGCAGCTTGACGACAATGATTTTGTCGACAGCCACTATCTCGTGTTTGCTACCCGCAAGGGCATTATCAAGAAAACGTCGCTTGCAGAGTACGCACGCATCAATGTCAAGGGTAAGAAAGCGATTGTAATACGCGAAGGAGACCAGGTTATAGGTGTAGACCTTACCGACGGAAACTCGGAAATATTGATGGCTAACCGCAACGGACGTGCTATCCGCTTCCATGAATCAAAAGTGCGTTGCATGGGTCGTGTCAGCACGGGTGTGCGCGGCATGACACTTGATGCGGATCCTTCCGATGAAATCATCGGCATGATATGCATGAGGGCGGATACGACCAATAATGTGATGGTGGTTTCGGAAAAAGGCTATGGCAAGCGCTCGCTTCTTGACGACTACCGCGTGACCAACCGCGGCGGCAAGGGCGTAAAGACAATCAATGTGACTGAAAAAACCGGACATCTCGTTACACTTAAGAGCGTAAACGATGATAACGACCTTGTAATCATCAATAAATCAGGAATTACTCTGCGTCTTCACGTCACAGATATCCGCGTTATGGGACGAGCTACTCAAGGTGTGCGTCTCATCAACCTCGATAAGAGGGGCGATGAAATCGCATCGGTATGTTGTGTTGATGCGGATCCTGAGGAAGAAGCAGAAGTGATTGACGCTGATGCCGAAGTGCTTGAAGCCGATGAGACAGTCAACGATATCATTGACGATGATGTTGTTGATGAAATAGATGATGAAAACAGCGAAAGTTCTGACAGCGAACTTTAATAACAACAATATTCCGTCGGGCAGGAGAGTCCTGTGAAAATTCTTCTGCCCGGCGCATGATTAAAAATAAAAAATCATTTACGAGTCATAATGCAGCCGTTTTTTGTCATTATGGCAGACAAAATGAGCAGTTTTTATTGTTTTTTTGTTATTAATTTTGTAATTAGCCTTTTGTTGGTTAATTTTATCAAAATTATCGGGCATAGCTCGATAATTCTTAATTAAAAGTATTACTTACTTCATAAACTCAAGTCATGAAAAAATTAAGCGTTTTGGGCGTATGCCTTTTTGCCGGTCTTACCGCCGTAGCACAGAACTCCTTAGTGAAAGAGGTTGAGCGCGAAATGAAATCGTCGGTCGACAAGTATCCTGAAAAGCTCGACAAGCTGAAACCTGCTTTTACAAACGAAGAGACAGCCGGTCACGCCTACGTATGGTTCGTCGCAGGCAAAGGCGGCATGGACTTCTACGACAATCAGGAAGTGATGAAGAAAATGGGCAAGCAGGTCGATGACAAAGTTATCGGCAATGCTCTCATGAATTCATTCGATTACCTTCTCAAAGCCCTGCCGCTCGACTCGATACCCAATGAAAAAGGGAAAATCAAGCCCAAGTATTCCAAAGATGCAATCAATCTGATCAAGAACCATCACAAGGATCTCAACGTAGCGGCTGTCAATCTTTGGCAGGTTGCCGATTATCCTGACGCCTATAAGGCATGGGAAATGTATATGGCTATTCCCTCCAATCCGGTGCTTGGTGAAAATGCTCCGGCAGCATTGCCCGACTCCTCTGCAAGCGATATCTATTACAATATGGGGCTCGCCGCATGGCAGGCAAATCAGTTTGATGACGCCCTCAATGCGTTTGACAATGCGATAGCCAAGGGATATACTAAGAAAAATATCTATGACTATGCAATAGCCGTTGCATATAACAACAATCATGATGCCGCCAAAATGGCATATTATGCAGAGCAGGCTTATCCTCTTTATGGTTCCGAGGACAATAGTTATATCGGCTATATGATCAACAATAAGATTGCCAACAAGGAGTTTGCAGAAGCGCAGCAGATGCTTGAAAAATATATTCAGGCCGATCCTAACAACGGTCAACTATACTATGTACTTGGTGTGCTTTATGACTCACAGGAAAATCATGACAAAGCTGTAGAAAACTATAAACGTGCTATCGAGCTTAATCCTGAGAATGCGCAGGCTCAGCTCCAGTATGGACGTCAGCTTTGCAACAAGGCATTCCGTATTGATGACGAGATTTCCGCCCTCCCTGTTGCTCAGTATAACGAGCGTCGTGTCAATGAGGTCAATCCCCTCTTCCGTGAGGCCACCACATATCTTGAGAAAGCATACGAGCTTGACCCAGATAACATGGGTGATGCACTATCGCTCCTACGTAACTGCTATTACAATCTGCAGGATGAGGAAAACCTCAAGCGCATAGAGTCATTGTATTAAAATCATATATTCCGGGGTCACTATTATTTATTTATTGGATGCCGGATTTCATAAAGCGCGGACGAAACATATTCAAGTTTCGTCCGCGTCAGTTTTTTAGGAGCAACTGCAACCCCCGGTTGAAGTGTAAGGAACAAAGTAATAAGGGCGAGATATCTGATTAGAGGACGACTTGGGGCAATCTGTGGCAGGCTAATAACTTTGTTATATACCACGGTGCGCCCTTCCCGGCGCTTCTATCCTTTTTTTTAACTGTTTTTACACATTGATCCGCTGACCCTTTTTACAGCCGTCAAAGTGTAGCTTGTTTTGTATTTCTACCTGTCCTAAAAAGATTGTTCTATAAAAGAAATAGTGCGGGGCTCTCGCTCCGCACTATTATATTTCTAATTACTATTTGTTATGACTGTGTGTGATTTTGGATTTGATTTAAATAAAGATTTATTCCTAATACACTGCAAAGGTAGGTGTTGAATATGACAACAGTGTTACAATGCTTGCACAATTTATTAACGAAGTGATTATTTAGATTATGGAAAACAGATGTTGTATTTCTTTTTTCAAGTATGGCACTTCTATGACATAGTATGTCGGATATGACGGGTGGAATATCGCCAATCGGCCTGCGTGGACGTTGATGCCGTAGTTGCGTTCAAGTATGTAGTGGTAGATGCTTACCTGTAAGGCGTAATGCCAATAGGTAGTATCGGGAATGTGGTCGATGGGTGGATATGCAGTCTTGTTGTAGCGGTTTGTGGTTAAAGGACGGTTGTCTTTTATGATTTTGTCAGATCGTTTCCAGTCATAGATTGTGTATTTTCCGTCGGTATAATCAAGAAAGTCGAGAGTTCCGGCTATGCCGAGTGCTTCGTCAAAAATCGCCCATTCGGTGCGATATGGATTGAGACTGTATTTTTCGGTGAATTGCAGGAAGAGGCTGTAGGTTTCGTCATGAAGTGTCGGATGTTTTTCTCCGAGGTAATATCTTTCGATCTTATCATGCATAATTGTGCCCTGCAGGCGTGCGTTTTCTGCCTTTTCTTCCCACTGTGCTCTCAGTTTAGTTTCCGTAATCCCGTTTTTGAGAGCAATACGTGGTGCCCAATAATCTACATCGAATTTTTCAAAACACTCGCTTACAAGAGTCGTTACTGATTTGAGGGAGCGTCCTCCGCGAGTGTATGTGTGTTCTGTAGGATCAAATGAAAGCAGTGAATCTCTTTCATGGGCATTCAAGGTGTTATAATCGGCCATATCTATGTTGTTATAGAGAAGTTTCAATAATTGCAACAATGGAGACTCTGCCGCGATATGGTTTCAGAGTCTCCATTGCCTGGTTTTATTCAGACTAAATCGTTGTCATCATCAAGAATTATGTCATCGGAGATTTCATCGTCAAGGTCGAATTCATCAAGATCTTCATTCTCTTTTTTGTCGGGAGTTTTTGAGGCTGCTGCTTTTTTCTTAGGATTGCGTCCTTTCTCTTCAGCTTCTTTGAGTGCCGCCATTATTTTTGCTTCGAGTTCGTCGGCGAGTTCGGGGTTGTCTTCGATCACTCGTTTTGCGGCATCGCGGCCTTGCGCGAGTTTGGAGCCGTCGTAGCTGAACCATGAGCCGGACTTCTGTATGATGTTGTATTCGACGCCAAGGTCAAGAATTTCGTAAGCTTTTGATATGCCTTCGCCGAACATGATGTCGAATTCACATTTTTTGAATGGGGGAGCCACTTTATTCTTGACAATTTTGACTTTGGTGTGTCGGCCGAGTACGTTGTCTCCGTCTTTAAGCGATGTGCCCGGTCGGATGTCGATGCGTACGGAAGCATAAAATTTCAATGCGTTACCACCGGTTGTGGTTTCAGACGGACCGAACATGGCTCCGATGTTGGCACGAAGCTGATTTATGAATATGCAGGTGGTGTTAGTGCGGGAAATGGCTCCGGTGAGTTTGCGCATTGCCTGAGACATGAGGCGCGCCTGGAGTCCCATGTTGCGGTCGCCCATTTCTCCTTCGATTTCGTTTTTAGGAGTGAGTGCTGCGACTGAGTCGACAACGATAAGGTCGACAGCCGCGGAGCGGATGAGTTGCTCGACTATTTCAAGCGCCTGCTCGCCATTGTCGGGCTGAGACATTAACAGTTCGTTGACATCTACACCAAGTTTTTCGGCGTAGAAACGGTCGAATGCATGCTCGGCATCGATGATTGCTGCTATGCCTCCGCGTTTTTGGGCTTCAGCAATAGCATGGATTGCGAGGGTTGTCTTACCGGAAGATTCCGGGCCGAAGATTTCTATGATACGTCCTTTTGGATACCCGCCCACACCGAGAGCGTAGTTAAGGCCTATGGAGCCGGCCGGAATTACTTCTACCTGTTCGATGGCATCGTCGCCAAGTCTCATTATGGCTCCGCGGCCGTAAGATTTTTCAATTTGTCCCATAGCGGCTTTAAGTGCGCTGAGTTTGGCATCTTTAGTCGCCGGGAGCTCTTTTATTGCTTTTTTTGATTTATCTGTTGCCATATATTTGGGTTTATAAAATTATTTTAAATGATTTCTGAGGTGTGGCTATTATATATGCGCCTTTAGCAAATCCGGACATGTCAATGGTCTTTGCCAAACCGACTGCTTGATAGACTTTGTTACCTGAAACATTAAACACGGAAACATTGCTTATAGGTTGATTGAAAACTATATTTTTGTCAGTTATGTGAATTTCAGGTGTTGAATTTTCTCCAATTTCAATTATTCTCTCAACTCCGGTGGGCCTGTCATTTTTATTGAGCTGATAGGTGGCTAAGAATTCGCCGGGCACATAAAAATGGAGGTGTTTTGTGGAATTGCCATAGTCAGACACGGCAATGAACTGCCGGTAGGCATAAGAAAACAGTCCTGCTGTGTTAGTCGCTATCGAAGACTTCCCGAAGCCGAGTGAGGTAAACGGGATATATCCATCGAAGCTAATGCCCGGATTGGCTCCAGAGATGTCCGCACGGTTGTCGATATCGGGATCCCATAAACCGATGTTGAAATATGTCACTCCGTCATTTGTGTCATTGTCAGGATACCTGATGTCTCCTGAAGCAATAAGCCGATGATTGTCAAAATCAAAGTATCTGAAACCATGTGCGGCTATATGGTTGTCGCTTAATTCTCCATAGCATTGATTGATATTGGTGTCATGCGAATACAACGAAGGGTGTATATCAATGTCATCAACAATCATATAAGAATCATCAACAATTTGTACGGAAGGTTTTGTAAAGCGCATCGCAGTATCATAATTATAATATGATGCTCTATAGCTTGCCTGTTTATAATTGTTATAGGTATATTTTACAATCATAAAGTTTCCTGTCGCGTCAACCATGGGAAGCAGCATTTGAAAATTACCTTCAGCCGGATTGCCAATGAAATCGGGAATCCCGAAATCGGCAACTCCGTATTTTGCAAAGGTATTATCCGACGGGATGCTTTTTGCACAAAACTCACGTGTGATATGTCCATTTTTATCAATGAGATAGAAGTATGTCTCAAACGAAGCGCGGGGTATGCCTTCAGGTGGAGTGTTGAGAAAAAGGATAAAGTGGTTGTCATCATTGCAATTGACGAGATAGAAGCAACGTTCGTCGTCAGTCAGTTCATCTATATAATTGTACTCAAGATCTTCCCGAGATATAACAATGTCTTCGGCTCGTGTCCCGTCAAGAGCATTGTAGCGCTTGATTGTGAGATGAGTGGAAGAATTGTCGGTATGGTCGGCGAGATATACGTATTTTTGATCGGCTACAATATTCTGATTCCAGATGGCATCTTTTGGATCAAATGCGCTCAGATCATGAAATGCTATATGATGCAGATAATATGTGTATCCGTCTATATTGAACGATTGCGCGTCGGTCTGAGAATGAACCACGGCAGGAAAATTCACCGCTGCAAATAGAGTCAGGGTAATAGAGAGATGGTTGATTGTCTGTAATTTCATTAGGAGTGATGAATTAGGCAAGTTAGTCGACAAAGTTAATGTATATATTATCTATCAGACAACTTTTGTCGCTAAAATTTAACAGATTGCAGGTTTGAGACTTTTCCTGATACCGATTGTTTTTAACGTCAGCTGTGATGATTTCCGTATAGCTTTCAGTCTTGGAGAAAGTTTAAAAAGAAATACTGTAAATCGCACAAAATAATTCTGTTGACTAACTTATTAATATAAATTTCCGTAAAGTTACATTTTCGCGCAATTTTTTCCAAAAAATATTGTAAATTTGTCAGTCAAAAATCAAAGATGGAGAAGATACTGCAACATAACGGTGTAAGAATGTTTTATACGGTGGAAGGCGAGGGGTCTCCGGTGGTGCTTATGCATGGCTGGGGGTGCACGCATGAGACTGTACAAAGCATTTCGGATGTATGCCAGAAGTCGCATAAGGTATATAGTGTCGATTTTCCCGGCTTCGGTGTGTCTACTGAACCTGATGTCAGTGATGGCGCATGGGGTGTTGAAGAGTACACTCAGATGATAGAACGGCTTGTCGAGACGGAAGGGATTACAAAACCTATCCTGATAGGCCATTCTTTCGGCGGACGTGTTGCGATAGTCTTTGCGTCAAGAAACAGTGTTGATAAGGTGGTACTTGTTGATGCGGCCGGAGTGAAGCCTCGGCGTAAGTTGAAGTATTATATAAAAGTCTACTCGTTTAAGCTGGCAAAGAAATGGTTTAATCTGATATACGGAAAAGCCGGTGCCAGCGAGCGTATAGAGAAGATGAGAAGCAGGCGAGGTTCGAGTGACTATGCCAATTCGTCAGCGACTATGAAGGCCATATTGAGCAAAGTGGTCAATGAGGATTTGTGTCATCTAATGCCTAAAATCAAGGCTCCTACGTTGCTTGTGTGGGGGAAGAATGATACGGCAACACCTTTGGGCGATGCGAAAAAAATGGAAAAACTGATACCGGATGCCGGGCTCGTGGCTTTTGATGACTGCGGTCATTACAGTTTTCTCGACAACAGGGCAGGTTTTGCCGCTGTGCTGAACAGTTTTATTAATTAAGACATAAAAATTATTACGTATGTTATGGATATAAAACTTTATATTATCAATGGCGATTTTAGGCGTTTTTTACTTTCAGTTTCAGTTGAGTAGATTATAACACTTCTTCATCTTCGTGCAAAACCCCGCTTGAAAAATCACTCGCTGATAATATAAATTAATTTATACGACGTATTTAAAAGGATTAAAAATGCATTCATACGAATTGATATCAGGAATGTCGGCAGCTGTGCTTGCAGTGGCTCTATTGGCGCTGTATTGCAATATACGCCGCGACCTGATGATGTTTCAGCAGAATTCATATATGAATGACCGGTATATACGGTGGTTCAATCAAAGTGGTGAAAGTACGAACTATCTCAGAATCGGAGGCTGCATAGCGTTGCTGCTTTGTCTTGTGCGCCATATTCCGTTTTGGGCAAGCGGAGGATGTGCGGCGCTGATTATGACTTGGATTGCGGTGTCGCTGTTTACCCGCAAATATAAAAAGCCGCTCGTGGTGACCAAGAGGGTGTCGCGCCTTTTTGTGGTGACTGCGTTACTTTCTGTCTGTGTGACGGCCGTGGCATGGATTGTTACAGACTCAATATTGTATGCTGCGGTGGCCGCGGTGGCTCTTAATGTGTTGTCTCCAATTGTGATGCTGTTGTCAAATCTCATGCTCCGACCTGTAGAAAAACATATTAACCGTGGCTTTTATAATGATGCGCAGTCAATATTGCAGTCAATGCCTGATCTGAAGATTATAGGAGTGACCGGCAGCTATGGCAAGACGAGCACGAAGCATTATCTGAACCGTATACTTTCGGAAAAATATGATGTTGTGATGACGCCGGGCAACTTCAATACGACACTCGGTGTGATACGCGCCGTGCGTGAATATCTCAAGCCTTATAATGAAGTGTTTATCGTTGAGATGGGGGCAAAGCAGCTCGGTGATATCAAGGAAATCTGTGATCTGGTGCACCCTTCAATCGGTATTGTGACGGCAGTAGGAGAGCAGCATCTCGAATCGTTCAAGACGATAGAGAATGTGCAGCGCACAAAATTTGAGCTTGTGGATGCCTTGCCAAAAGACGGACTTGCCATTGTAAACAATGACTTTAAGATGGCAGCCAACCGTAAGGTAGACAATGTAAAATGCTCAAGATATGCTGTAAGCAATGCTGATGGAGCGGATTTTGTGGCTTCAGTCAAGGATGTGACTCCGGATGGCACCACATTCACTGTCAGAGGCAATGGCCGAGAATATGAGTTTCATACGCGTCTGGTTGGAGAGTGCAATATTTCGAATCTTACAGCTGCAGTTGTCGCGGCGTTGGAATTGGGCGTTGAAGAGAAAAAAATAGCATACGCGATAGATAAAATCGAACAGGTGGAGCATCGTCTGAATATGAAACGCACGGCAGGAGGTGTCACAATCATAGACGATGCATATAACTCCAATCCAACCGGATCGAAGATGGCGCTTGATGTGTTGTCGGCGATGACCCAAGGCAAGCGTATCGTAGTGACGCCCGGCATGGTGGAACTCGGAGACAGGCAATATGAGCTAAACAAAGAACTCGGCCTATATGCGGCTTCACGTGCAGATGTCATCATTGTCGTAGGCCAATATAACAAGGATGCTTTAAGCGAAGGCCTGTCAGAAGGCGGTGCCGAAAACGACAGAATTTATTTTGCTTCGACATTTGGCGAAGCGCAACATATATTGGGACAGATATTGAAAAAAGGCGATACGGTTTTATATGAAAACGATTTGCCTGACACGTTTAAATAAACAGTTAAGATGAAAACTAGTATTGGAGTATTTTTCGGCGGAAGGTCAACCGAGCATGAGATTTCGGTAATATCGGCATCGCAGGCGATGCATGCCATTGACAGAGCGAAATATGACGTCACACCTATATATATAACTAAGGACGGAAAATGGTATACAGGCGATGCGCTTTTTGAGGTAAAAAATTACCGTCATATACCTGAGCTGCTTGCAAAATGTGAGGAGGTGTACATGCGTCCGATTTATGATGACTATAATCTTTACAAGAAGAAAAAGCCGGTGTTCGGCTCTGATGTGCTTGCGAAGCTTGATGTTGTCATTCCGGTGCTTCATGGCTCAAACGGAGAGGACGGTATTTTTGAAGGATTATTGGAAACAATCGGAATTCCGTATGCGGGGTGCAATACGTTGTCGTCGGCAAACGGAATGGACAAGATAACGATGAAGATGATACTGCAGGCGAATGATGTGCCTGTGGTGGATTATGTATGGTTTACCGACAAGCAGTGGTATGCTCAAAAAAACGAGTTAATCGGGAAAATCGAGAGCAAGCTCGGATATCCGGTGATTGTCAAGCCGGCTAATCTCGGTTCGAGTGTAGGCATCGGCCGCGCAGACAACCGTGAAGAACTTATCGCTAAGGTTGAAGATGCAGAGAAATATTCGACAAGACTGATAGTTGAGGATCTTGTCGAAAATCTTCAAGAAATAAACTGCTCGGTGCTCGGTGACTGTGACGAATACCGGATGTCAGTGCTTGAAGAGCCTATAAAGAGTGGCGAAATACTGTCATACGAAGATAAGTATATGGGCGGCACCAAGGGGGCAAAGGGAATGCAGGCATCTCAAAAGCGCATACCTGCCGAACTGCCGGAAGCTGAAACCGAACGGATAAAATATCTGGCAGGGGAGACCTTCAGGGTTCTGTCATGTCATGGCGTGAGCCGAGTGGATGTTATCGTCGATGCAAAGACGCGTGATATATATGTAAATGAAATCAATACGATACCGGGGTCGTTGTCGTTCTATCTATGGGAGGCTACCGGCCTGTCATTTGACAAGCTTATGGATACGCTTGTGTCGCTCGCTCTCAAACGCAAAAGAGAACAGAAATTGAAAACGGTGTCGTATGACCAGAATATCTTTTCGTTGGGTGGAGGCGTAAAAGGAGGATTAAAGAAATAAAGTCTTAATATAGGATATATAAATCAACATTATACGATGAAAAAATTTGCAGAATACAATAAATTCAATCTTTCAAATATCAATAAAGAAGTGCTTGAGAGATGGAACTCCGAAGAGCTTTTCGAACAGAGCATGAAGGAGCGTGAAGGATGTCCGACATTTGTGTTTTACGAGGGTCCGCCTTCGGCCAACGGCATGCCCGGCATTCATCATGTGATGGCTCGAACAATCAAGGATATATTCTGCAGATACAAGACGATGAAGGGCTTCCATGTGAAGAGAAAGGCCGGTTGGGACACTCATGGCCTGCCTGTGGAGCTTGGTGTGGAAAAGTCTCTCGGTATCAAGAAAGAGGATATCGGAAAGAAGATCTCAATAGAGGAGTATAACAAGGCTTGTCGCCGTGAGGTAATGAAGTATACCGGAGAGTGGAAGAGCCTTACCAATAAGATGGGTTACTGGGTGGATACAGATAATCCTTACATTACATACGATAACAAGTATATCGAGTCATTATGGTGGCTTTTATCGCAACTGTATAAAAAAGGACTGCTTTATAAAGGATATACCATACAGCCGTATTCTCCTGAGGCAGGAACCGGTCTCAGCTCACATGAACTGAATCAACCCGGGTGTTACCGTGATGTGAAGGATACGACCGCTACAGTGCTTTTTGATATAGTCGACGCGCCGGCGGAGTTGTCGGAATGGGGCAGACCTTGTTTCGCCGCATGGACTACAACTCCCTGGACTCTGGCATCAAACACTGCGCTTTGTGTTGGTCCTCGCTTCGATTATGTAGCAATAAAAACGTATAATCCATACACCGGTGAGAAGATTACACTCGTGATGGCAAAGGATTGTATGAAAACATACTTTAAGCCGGAAGGTGCGGAGGCTGATATGGATGAATATCATTCAGGAGACAAGGTGCTGCCATACCGAATCATAAAGGAATGGAAGGGTTCTGATCTTGTAGGGATGAAGTATCGGCAACTCATGCCTTGGGTGTTGCCTTCAGGAAAAGTTGACCGCAATGCACCTGAATTTATATGCAAGTATGCGGCGGGAAATCCCGACAAATGCTTTGAGGTAGGAGCAGATACTTTTGTTGAGATGGGAGACTGTGCATTCCGGGTGATCCCCGGCGACTATGTCACGACAGATGATGGTACGGGAATAGTGCATATAGCTCCGACATTTGGTGCGGATGACGCGAAAGTTGCCAAAGCTGCGGATATACCGTCACTGTTTATGGTGACGAAAGCAGGAGAAACGCGTCCGATGGTGGATCTCACAGGAAAATATTTCTTCCTTGATGAATGTGCGGATGAGTTTGTGAAACGTTGTGTCAATGAAGAGCTTTATTCAAAATATGCCGGACGATTTGTCAAGAATGATTTTGCTCCCGAATTTAATGTCGATGGAAAATTTGACAAGGCAGCTGCAGATAAGGCGGAAGATCTCAATATTTTCCTTAGTCTTGAACTTAAGCAGCAAGGAAAAGCATTGAAAATAGAGAAGCATGTGCATAATTATCCCCACTGTTGGCGAACTGACAAGCCTGTGCTCTATTATCCGCTTGACAGTTGGTTTATCAAATCAACAGCCATGCGTGACCGCATGATAGAACTTAACGGAGAGATATTGTGGAAACCGGCATCGACAGGCAGCGGACGTTTCGGCAAGTGGCTTGAAAATCTTCAGGACTGGAACCTCTCACGCAGCCGTTACTGGGGTACGCCGTTACCAATATGGCGCACTCGCAATTCCGGAAAAGTCGAGGAGAAGTGCATAGACTCAGTTGCAATGCTTTATGATGAAATAGAAAAAGCAGTTGCGGCAGGATTGATGGCAGAAAATCCTTTGAAAAAGGCCGGATTTGTTGTCGGAGATTATTCTAAAGAGAATTATGACAAGATAGATCTGCACCGTCCGTATGTAGATGATATCGTATTGGTTTCGGAAAGCGGTGCGCCGATGTATCGTGAGTCAGATCTTATTGACGTGTGGTTTGATTCAGGCGCTATGCCTTTTGCTCAGCAGCATTATCCGTTTGAAAATAAGGAGATTGTTGATAACGGGGATGTTTTTCCGGCTGATTTCATAGCTGAGGGTGTGGATCAGACACGCGGCTGGTTCTTCACGCTGCATGCGATTGCTACAATGGTATTTGATGCCAAGTCGTTCAAGGCTGTGATTTCAAACGGTCTGGTGCTTGATAAATTCGGCAACAAGATGTCAAAGCGACTCGGCAATGCTGTCAATCCGTTTGAGACAATAGAGAAATACGGTTCAGATCCATTGCGTTGGTATATGATATCCAACTCTTCCCCATGGGATAACCTTAAGTTTGACGAAGCCGGCATTACGGAGGTTTCGCGTAAGCTTTTTGCTACGTTGTATAATACTTATTCATTCCTCGCCCTTTATGCCAATGTCGACGGCTTTACCGGTGATGAGCCGATAGTGCCCGTAGAGAAAAGACCCGAGATTGACCGATGGATATTGTCGTCGCTCAACACTCTTGTGAAAACTGTCGATGCAAGTCTTGAAAGCTATGAGCCAACCAAGGCCGCCAGGGCTATCAGTGATTTTGTCAATGACAATCTCAGCAACTGGTATGTGAGACTTAACAGAAAACGATTCTGGGGCGGAGGAATGTCGGAGGACAAACTATCGGCTTATCAGACGCTTCATGAATGCATGAAGACTGTGGCATTGCTGATGGCTCCGATTTCACCGTTCTATGCCGATCAGCTTTACCGAGATCTTGTACATGCAGATGATGCCGGTAATTCGGTTCATTTGGCAAAATTCCCGGTAGCAGATGAGAATGCCATTGATGAGCGTCTGGAAGAAAGAATGTCAATCGCACAGACACTGACAAGTATGGTGCTTTCTTTGCGCCGCAAGAGCAATATCAAGGTGCGTCAGCCATTGTCAACTATAATGATTCCGGTGGATGACGCTGAGTTGCGGACTTCAATCGAAGCGATGTCTGACCTTATATTATCGGAAGTCAATGTCAAGTCAATCAAATATGTAAAGGCTGATGACGGGGTTCTGGTGTATAAAGTGAAGCCTGATTTCAAGAAGCTCGGTCCGAAGCATGGTAAGAATATGAAGGCAGTTGCCGGAGCGATATCCGGCCTGACTCAGACAGAAATTCTTGAGTTCCAATCGAAGGGGACTCTGCCATTGCTGGTAAACGGAGAACAGGTGAATGTAGATCTGGAAGATGTGGAGATTTTCTCGGAGGATATCCCCGGATGGCTTGTGGCAAACGAGGGCAATCTTACACTGGCGCTTGATGTTACAATCTCGGATGAATTGCGTCAGGAAGGTATTGCCCGAGATATTGTCAACCGCATACAAAATCTGCGCAAGAGCAGGGACTATGATATCACCGACCGTATCAATCTGACAATCGAAGGTGATGAGCAAACAAATGATGCTGTATTGTGTTTTAAAGAATATATCCAGCGTCAGGTGCTCGCCGACAGCATTGAGATTGCATCAGGACTGCAAGTGGCGGAAGATGAGACGTTTGATATTGACGGTTTGACTATAAAAGTGAGAGTGGAACTGGCGAAGTAATATTACCGACGGTGACACATTGAAAGTAATATGTATTAATACCAAAAAAACTACTGATATGAATGAGTCAGAAAAGACAAGATATTCCGACGAGGAACTGCAGGAATTCAAAGAGTTGATACTGTCGAAACTTGACAAGGCGATGAAAGATTATGAGTTGCTCAGAAGCAATGTCAACAATTCGGACGGTAATGATATCTCAGATACGTCACCTACATTCAAGGTCCTTGAAGAGGGTGCCAGCACACTTGGCAAAGAAGAGGCCGGGCGTCTGGCTATGCGTCAGTTGAAATTTATACAGCATCTGCAGGCTGCATTGGTACGCATAGAGAACAAGACGTATGGCATAGACCGTGCGACAGGGAAACTTATCCCGAAAGAACGACTTCGCGCAGTGCCTCATGCCACATTGAGCATAGACCAAAAAATTGGCAAGAAGTGAAGGATGTCTCGATAACATCAAGTCGCTACCGATGGGCTTTTCTGATAGCTTTATCGGTAGTGATACTTGATCAGGTGCTTAAGATATGGGTAAAAACCAGTTTTTATCTTGGAGAGGAGCGTGAGATTTTTTCATGGTTCAGGCTTAGTTTTGTCGAAAATAACGGGATGGCTTTCGGATGGCAGTTCGGGAGCAAATTGTTTTTGACGATATTCAGAATTGTTTTTGTAGGGGTAATAGTATATTATTTGATTAAACTGAGACATAGCTCCGGGATAAAATTCGGTTATCTGACATGTGTGGCTCTTGTGCTTGCGGGAGCTGTCGGCAATATCATAGACTGTATGTTTTATGGTATTATATTCAGTAATCCGTTTCCTCCGGAGGTCGCTACGATATTTCCCGAGGGCGGTGGGTATGCTCCGTTTCTGCATGGTAGAGTCGTTGACATGCTGTCGTTCCCGTTGTTCAGTTTTGACTGGCCCGGCTGGATGCCTGTAATCGGAGGAAAGCATTTTGAATTTTTCAAACCGGTGTTTAATCTTGCCGACGCTGCCATTTCGTGTGGAATAATCGCGATACTTTTGTTTTATTCAAAACAATTGGGATATTCGTTTGTAGAATTGAAACGTATACGCCAGGAAAAGAAAAATACAGAACAATAGAAGAAGTAAAAGCGGATGCTGTGTATTAAGAAAATGATTGTCTGGTGTATTCCTGCATGCTGCGCGGCGGTTTGCACTATCAGTTGCACTCAATTGCCTGATGGGGTACTGGATAAGAAAGCCATGACCGATCTTTTGGTTGATATCCACAAGGGTGAGAGTGTGGTGGAAATGCAGAGAGGCATTTACTCCGGTGACTCCATGAAAAAAGTTGTGAAGCAATCAATACTTTTAAAGCATGGTGTAAGCCAGAGGCAACTGGATACGTCGTTTGTGTGGTATGGCAATCACATAGAAGATTATCTGACGATATATGAGGATGTGATACAGCGTCTAGAGGATGAGTTGAAAACAACGAAAGGAAATAGGAGTCAGAGTCCGGTATTTGCAGAGGGTGATTCTATCGATATATGGCCGATGCCGCACACTTACAAGCTTTCTGAAAAAGATGTATTTCAAAATATAGTGTTTGAAGTCGCAAAGGATGATACATGGAAAAACGGCGACAATTATATACTTCAGTTCAAACTCATCAACAGCCGACAGCGGGTGCCGCAGGTAAAGGCTGTCATTTATGCGGAATATGATGACGGAAGGGTTGAATATCGTCCGTCATCGATCAGCAATGACCGTCTGAAGGTAAGGCTTGTCACAGACTCTACTTTGCAGCCAACGGCTGTATTTGGTGCGATTTCATATCAACTTGAGCAAGGGGAGACTGTCTATCTTGACAGTGTGTCGCTGGTGAGAACACGAAACCGAAAGGATACATATTTTGAAAGAAACGGCCAGCGTACATTCATGACTCCGAAACAGAAGGACTGAAAATATGTTCAGATTACTGACTACGGAACTATTATGGGACGGCATTATTGCCGGATGTAGTATTGTCATTTATGATGGTGAAACCATTATTGTCAAGTCTTTTGAAAAAGAGTTACATTCGACAATATTTGTTCCCGGACCGGTTGCTGTGCTTGATTCATTGAAATTTGATGAATTTGTCATTGATGATATTGAAATGATGATTGACGCTTCAGGTGGGATGCCAGATAGAAAAAGGCTCGATGATTATATTAAATCATCGAGCCTGTATTATCGCAATGCAAGTGGTTCGGAACCTATATTTCTGAAGCTTGGATGCAGATGTCAGATTATACCGATGAGCTGATTGATATCGTTTACATTGTGGCGCCGGCAGTAGTCATTAATGTATTCGACGATTTCGACTGTGACGGCCGGGTTTATGAAGTTGGCTGTACCGACTTCGATTGCTGTAGCTCCGGCGAGAATGAATTCAAGTGCGTCACGTCCATTCATTATGCCTCCAAGGCCAATGATCGGAATATTTACGGCTTTATGAACTTGCCATACCATTCTGACAGCGACTGGACGAACCGCGGCTCCTGAGAGGCCTCCGGTATATGTGGACAGGTAGGGGCGCTGTCGTTCGACATCGATAGCCATGCCCATCAAGGTGTTGATCAAAGAAACGGCATCAGCGCCTTCATTTTCTACGGCTCTGGCTATTTCAGTAATGTCGGTTACATTGGGCGAAAGTTTTACAATCACGGTCTTGTCGAAAGCTTCACGCACTGCTTTAGTTACAGATGCAGCTCCTGATGTTGTGGTGCCGAATGCCATGCCTCCAGTTTTTACATTAGGACATGAGATGTTGACTTCAATTGCATTTATGCGGGGTAGTGCATTGAGCTTTTCGGCGACTTTGTAATAATCGTCGACTGATGATCCGGAAATATTTACAATAATTTCAGATGAATATTTCGTGAGGCGCGGATAAATGTTTCCTATGAAGTGGTCAACGCCTTTATTCTGCAATCCGACCGCATTTAACATGCCTGACGGGGTTTCGACCATGCGTGGATAATCGTTGCCCTGGCGCGGTTCAAGAGTTGTGCCTTTCACAATGAAACCTCCGAGTCGGTCAAGATCGATAAAATCAGAAAATTCTTCACCATATCCAAATGTGCCTGACGCAGTAAGCACAGGATTGCTCAAATTCAGATTGCCAATTCTTACTCCTAATTGTGCCATAACAGTTTTTTGATATTAAATACCGGTCCATCTTTGCATACACACAGGTTTCCTTCTGTGGTTTTTTCTACACAGCAAAGGCATGCGCCTATACCGCAACCCATAGCATTCTCAAGCGAGACTTCGCAGAATAGTGATTTGGCTGATGCTATTTTTGCCACCGCCTTCATCATGGGAAGTGGACCACAGCAATATATGCTGCTGAAATCGTTGTCAAGAACGGGATTTTGAGTGACCAGTCCGATTGAACCATAGCTGCCGTCGTCGGTTGATACGAATACCGACCCATAGGCCGACAATTCTTTTTCAAGCAGTATTGCCTCTTTGTTTCTTGCTCCTATAAGAAATGTTGGTTGGATGCCATTTGCTTTAAGTTCTGCTCCAAGCATCAGTAATGGCGCTACTCCTACACCTCCGCCTATCAGAATGGGGGAGGCTCCGGATTTGTCAACTGTAAAGCCGTTTCCGAGCGGAAGAATAATGTTGAGTTCTGAATTGACTGGGGCGTTCATTATCGCCCGGCTGCCGTTTCCTGCATTCCTTACAAGCAACCATAACTGATTGGATGATATATCTACATTACAAATAGAAATCGGACGTCGCAGAAATGTTGCGTTGTCAGGTGTCTTGACCTGTACAAACTGCCCCGGACGAATATTCATATCTCCCAAACTTATGCGCTTGTCGGAAGGCATAAGTTTTAACTTTACAACATCTGTATTTTCACAGATGGAGTCTGTAATTAAAAAATCGACCATATAATTATGGATGGTCTTTCCTTCTGTCTTTTCCATATCCCTGCAAACTTACTAAAAATTGAGCACGTTGGCAAATATGATAATGATAAATTAGAGCTATTTTGAGCTTGTTTAAAACGACTGATGTGCAACTCCGCGCCCATATCCCCAACATCATCGCCATTCGGTCAAGGGCGAAACGCCCTTAATCGAATGGCACTCGCTCTTTCTCGACCTCGCCGAAGACTAGGTCAAAACGACTTTCACTTCTGAAAGCACGTTTAACACTATTGTCGGTTACACGGATTCTATCCCTGTTAAAATCCTGACCGCCCGACTCGTTGTGGTAGACGCTCTGCTCCGTCATACCCTAGCTTCACATCGTGCTTACGCCCAATGGTTTTGCGGTGGTGAACACCTCAAACCTCGCTCTCGTGGATTCTCTCGGCACAGTGCAAGGCAGCAGGTGGGAGAAGTATCTTGAACTCCGCTCACAGGTTATTGACCTTGAAACCTCGTTAGCCGAAGAATGGTTCTCGCCTGAACTGATGTCAGCACTCCGCTCCGAGAATCTGCGCGGCGATCTGACCGAAAAGCGGAAGGAGATTGTCAAGCAGGTAAAAGCGCAGGCCGTGGGCTATCTGCGGTCGGGGCCGTTCAACTCCCGGCGGCTTGCCGACACAGTAAACTATATCCGGCTCAACGAGAGCGACTTTGTGGAGTGGCATAAGTCCGAAACCGCGAAGCTGTTTGCTCCGCCCATATTCCATAATTAGAAGAAAGCCTCCGGCTACTTCTTCTAATTTTGTCAGTTTAAGAATATTGCGTATATTTACAGCCTAATAAGACAAAAATCACTATGGCAAATAAAATATTTCGACTTCTTGTAGTTGCTGTTTTCGCATTTTTCTCCGCAAACGCATTTGGTCAGTGTGAAGCCTTAATAAAAGACTTCTATATTGCTTATATGCAAAATGCCGAAAAAAACGATAGCTCAAATGTTGAGCTTATGAAAAATCATATGTCACCGGAACTCATCGCCAAAGTAGCTGAATACACAGCTCAATATGATGCTGACGCTATGATTCATGCCCAAGATGTTTCTAAATACGGGATGGAGTCACTTGTGGTTGAACCTTTAGGATCAGAGGACGGCTATATGGTTAAATACAAATGGTCGCCTGAAAGCGATTATACTTGGATTGTGGTGCAAGTAGTCGATATCGATGGTAAACTTCAATTCAAAGATATATTTCCTGTCGGTACAGATGCCGAGGGTAGGAGTTATATAAAACGTAAGTAAGATTCCTGTCTTTTCCGCATAGTGGGCTTTACCGTACTTTCGCAGTGCGTTAAAGCCCATTTTTCTATGCAGACAGTTTCAATTAATTTCCAAGTGCCGCAAGGCTGGCATGAATTAGGCGATAAACAACGACGTTACGTTTATCAGCTGCTTGCCGGGGATTTCTCGGCAGACGAGATTTAAAAACGATTGTTAACAGGCGTGAGTTTTCGGAGAGCAATAACAACAACTGCGACCATTAGCATTTCGTTGGCTGATTTGTAGTTTCCACGTAATTCCTGTACAGCTTTCTGAAGTTTTCAAGCCATGCAAATGTTCTCTCCACGACCCATCTTTTCTTTGTCGGAACAAACTGACCCGAATAATTTGAATGTGTAATCTCTACGTCAATTCCAAAATCATGCTTGGCCTCCTCTATGAAATTACCGCGATAGCCTCTGTCTGCGTATATACGCCTTATCCAAGGAAATGCGACGACCAGCATTGCCACCAGAGCGTATGCGGATTTGGAATCATGAATATTGGC
>ERZ778514.341-NODE-341-length-45810-cov-8.384614_pt1 | contig 45810 bp, 32 predicted proteins | sample MGYA00510344_ERZ778514 | MGnify/ENA primary metagenome ERZ778514 (study PRJEB29527, sample SAMN07138968) | mouse gut metagenome | material: feces | host: mouse | place: China:Nanjing | collected 2016-01-25 ...
GGCAGGGGTGGTTTGTTATATAACAAGAAAGATAAATTCGTCGAACTCACGTTATAATAACAACAAAGATAAATCCGCTGGACTCTCGCTAATTATAAATTAACGTTAGTCTGGTGAATTCAGATTAAATATATGAATGCGCCCTGAAAGGGCAGCGGGCACACAGCACGGGGCAGAGCGTAGCGGCACCCCGGGTGTCTACGGCACAGACAACATGCCGCCCTGAAAGGGCAAAAGCCTTGATATAATCCGGCATGTGACAAGATATTATAATGGTTTTGTGGTTATATACAACCATGCTTTTGCCCTTTCAGGGCGGCAGACCCACACGCATTATAACCCCGGGGTGCCGCTACGCTCTGCCCCGGGCTGCGTGCCTGTTGCCCCTACGGGGCGCGAAGCATGAGCTTTTCGTCGAACTCACTCTAAATTATTAATTATGAATTATAAATTAAAAAGGCGGACCCGCCGGTCCGCCAACAACAATTTGTATTATGCATCCTTCCACTTCGTGCAAGGACACTCTATGCGAACGGTATCACTACCATTCGTTTTCGCTGTCGTCATCGCCCTTCCATATATCGGTGATAACGGGTTTCGAGTAGGTTACGTCATCCTCATAATACTCATCACCGAGGTCATTGTCCGTCTCAACACCTGGATTGGGAGAACCTGCCAACAATTCACTTTCGTACCGTACGGGCACTGTTTCCGTAACCGGCACTATATATTCTTTCAGTCTCATTTCTTTTTTCTCTTTATTTCATGCCCTCTCCCCGCCACATATCAATGCGGTGCGGCAGGGAGAGAACAAAGTTCATGGTTTATTTTACTATCACTTTCCTTCCGTCGATGATATACAGCCCCTTTGGCAGAGTGCCGCTCACGCGCTGTCCCTGCAGGTTGTACACCTTGCGGCTGGCATTTGCGCCGTTGCCTGCCTCAATGCCGTCGATAGCTGTAGTGCTGCCGCCGCCAATGACAAAGCTTGACACTTTTGCTGCCGTCTCTGCCGGAACGGCAAGGTATGCCTTGTTTGCAGCAACGTTAAATGCGGCTCCATCGGCTGCTCCGTAGAAGAATCCAAGCGTTGTACCCTTGTGCATGGTGAGGCGGTAGTACTTGCAGTTGGCGTCATTTGCAGCCATTTCCTCAGCCGTAATGCCGTTGTCGCCTGTCGGACGGAGCATGTTGTCGTTGCCAAGAACAGATGTACCAGCTGCTTCAGAAAGTTCTACATCATGATTACCTGCTGTGTTAGAAGAAACCATCACACCTGTGTTTGCTGGAACGATCGCGCCTGTTTCATAGTTTTCAACCACAAGTTTGTTGTCTATAACACTGATTTCTGAAACTATAATATCGCTTGGAACAACAAATGCCTTGCTGTTGCTGTATGTTCCGTAGTACATTCCGTTTCCGTCTGTACAAGCCTCGGCAATGGTGATAGTGACGGTTGACGGTGCGGTTACGGATGTACGGAAGTCTGAATAGACAACAGAGCCAGATATATACTTATAAATATCAAAGGTATAAATACCATTAGGTGTACCTCCTGCCATTCTATAACGATACTTGTTATCACCCGTCAAATCCGAACGACAAGAGATGTATTTATTATCTGAGCCTCCCTTTATTTTAAAAAAACCGCTATTCTCATCCTTTTCAAGTGTCCACTCTGTAGTACCATCAACAACCACATTCAAATCATTACTACCACTAGTATTCAAATATCCGTTAGTCTCATCACCAAGCTTCCACTTTCCATCATTCGCAGTGGCTCCATCTGATACAGTCCACCAGTTTTTATCATCATTCGCTATATTATTTACATCATTTGTAAATACAAAATTCTTGACGTAAGTATTTCCTATTGTCTCTTGATAAAGTCCATAAGATGTTGTATCATCCACTTTTGCAACAATAACCACTTTATCTCCATCTATAAAATCGTCATTCATTGTCATCTTAACTAAAGAAGGCTCACTGCCTTCCCCTTTAGCAAACACTGCATAATAAGTGAAATCCGCCGTTGCTATTGCCGATGTAACATATTCCGGAGCAACATCCTGCGGTTCTAATGTAGAACCATACCAGCCCTTAAACACATAGCCTTCGGGAATATTCTCGGTAGGTGTAGCAAACGTTATAGCCGTTCCTTCCTCAACTTGTTTTGTTGTCTCCACACCGTTTACACTCCATGTAATAGTGTGATATACTATCTTATCGAAGTTTGCCGAGAACGTTACGTCGCTCTCGCCGATGGTGTAAGTAAAGTTTGTAGTAAACGTATGTGTACTGCCATCTACAGCTTGCCAGTTACGGAACTTGTATCCTTCGTTCGCCGTAGCTTCCACTTTGAGTTCTGTTCCTTGTGGTATAAGGCTACCGGAAGTAACCTCTTCTTCTCCTCTATATACCTTCAGCGTACCATTTTCCGGTGTTTCTATTGTCACCGTACGCTTTGCAACGGCAGCAAGCTGCGTTACCTTGACGTATTTTGTCAACTCTCCGTATGCAAGGGTTATTGTTTCTTCACGCGGTTTAGTCTCATCCAGATTCTCTGTCATATCAAATGTCACCTTCCTCTTTGCTTCATCTACGGTAAGATTTGACACCCAGCTTCCCTCCGGAACAGAGGCTTTAAGAGTAGAACCCTCTGCGTTATTGATGGTATAAGAGATATCGCCTTTGAGTATATCGGCGGCGTAGGTTACATCTAAGGCTGTAATGGAAGAACCTGATTCATAAGTCAATGTCACATCATCTATACAACGAATGGCTGTAGTGGTAGTACTAAAAGAAATTCTAACATAAACATCTTTATAAGTTTTAAGGTCCTGTGAAACCTCAACCCATTCGCCTCTTGTCATCGAAGTTGCAGACTGTTCTTTAATAGTATTCCACTTTGTACCATCGCTTGAGACCTCTACTTTCCAAGTAGAAGACGTTGAATTCTTACTTTGTTTTGAAACATAAAAAGTTAAATTTACAGGCGATGATATCGGCGTTTTTGTCGTAACAGACGCAGTTTTTTCACCTGAGGTATTACCAAAATATTTTCCACCATGTGCTATTACGTTTTCATTGGTCGCTTTTGATGTAATGTTCACAAAAGTCCAATCAGTGTAAGTTGACGTTGCATCCTCAAAATCAATAGATAAAACTTGTGCCCACACACCGCCGTTTCCCAAAAGGAGAAACAGCAATAGGAGCAAACCTATCGATTTACCCCCCCCGAAAAACTAAATTTTGTAAATACTTCATAATTAATGAAAACATTTATTTGATTGACTATAAATTTATCAAAAAAGATGTAAAATCACAGGTGTTGCAAAAGTAGTACAATTTTCTATACATGAAAAAAACTACACAATAAATATTAAAACATCGGCAATATTTTAACGTTTATTTAACTTATGGGACGGCATAAGGCTTAAAAACGCGCCTTAAACGACTGATTATCAACATGAGCTGGGATGATTACGGGAACCCGTCTGATGAGGTAACAGAGCGGTGTTGCCGTGATGGCATGCCCCAAAAACATGTACCGCTGACACCGCACCACCACGCTTTTGCCCCTACGGGGCGTATGATCCACACCACATAAACACCACGGGGCGGCACTCCGCTCTGCCCCGGGCTATGCGGTCGTTGCCCCTTCGGGGCGCATTCGTATATCTAATCTGAGTTCACCACACTGTGCCGGCAACGTATGCTGATATATAATATATGTGTGTTTGGGGAATATTATATAACGTTAGTTTGAAGAATAATGCAAACCACCATGGATGATGTGTCAAAATTCAGATTTTCCAGCCTGTAGGGACATATTCTTGTATTTGTCCGTTCATAACATCCTGATATCCAATGGTTGGTTGGCGGACAAATACAAGAATATGTCCCTACAGCTGGAAGGGTTTAGTTTTGGCACACCACCTCACTGCGCTATATTCTTTATCGCCTTCAACCGGCACATGCGGGCAGACTGCAAAGCCGCCCGAACGTAAGTCCTTAGCGTCCTTAAAGTCTTTAAGGTCTTTAAAGTCATTAAAGACAACGATGCCAATCTAATCCTTTGGAAAAAGGGAGAGATGACCCTCCGCATTCTGAAAGGCGGCATTTCGCGTTGCAAAAGGCGGCATATTGGAAGCTAAAAGACGGCATATTGGAGGCTAAAAGGGCACCTTTTGGAAGTCAAAAGGTATCATCCTGATTTACAATGTGTTAGCGCAGAATAAAAGAAACGTGCAGAAACAATGGCGGCGGAGCCTCATAACAAGGAGCCTCCACCGCCATTATAAATTATAAATTAACGTGAGTCTAATATAAGCACGCTATATATTTATATTCCGAAATACATCCCTTTGTAGGGACTTTTTCTTGTAAATGTCCGTAAAACAACACATAAAGACTGTTTTAAACAGGATAAAAACGCGGACATTTACAAGAAAAAGTCCCTACAAAAGGATGACATTTGCGGATAGTATCATGTCAAATTCACATTAAACTATGAATTATAAATTATCTACGGTTTTTATTTCACGTTGCCCACGCTGATAAGATATTCGGCAATCTGCACGGCGTTGAGAGCCGCACCCTTGCGTATCTGGTCGCCGCTGAGCCAGAACGTGAGTCCGTTCTCATCTGCAAGGTCCTTGCGCACGCGCCCTACGTATATGTCGTCGGTGCCCGCCGTCTCGAGCGGCATGGGGTAGACAAGACTTGAGGGGTCGTCGCGGAGCGTCACGCCGGGAGCGGCGGCAAGCGCAGCCTGCGCCTCTTCGACGCTGATGGGTCGCTCGGTCTCTATCCACACGCTCTCCGAGTGGGCACGGAGCGACGACACGCGGACGCACATTGCCGAGCACTTCACGTCGCTGTGCATTATCTTCTGCGTCTCGTTGAACATCTTCATTTCTTCCTTGGTATATCCGTTGGGCTGGAAAACGTCTATCTGCGGTATTACGTTGTAGGCAAGCTGGTGGGGGAACTTGCTCACGGTGACGGGCTTGCCCTCCTGTATCTCGGCATACTGCTGCTGCAGTTCTGCCATGGCTGCGGCACCGGCACCGCTGGCGCTCTGGTAGCTCGCGATGTGTATGCGGCGTATGTGGCTGAGCCGTTCGAGGGGCTGCAGCGCAACGACCATCATTATTGTGGTGCAGTTGGGGTTGGCGATGATGCCGCGCGGGCGGTCGAGCGCGTCGGCGGCGTTGCACTCGGGCACAACCAGGGGCACGTCTGCGTCCATACGGAACGCGCTCGAGTTGTCAATCATCACGGCGCCGTGCCTTGTTATGTCTTCGGCAAACTCCTTCGAGATGCCGGCTCCTGCCGACGTGAAGGCTATGTCAACGCCCTTGAAGTCGTCGTTGTGACAAAGCTCCCTTACCTCGTACTCCTTTCCGCGGAAGGTGTATTTCCGTCCTGCCGAACGGCTGGAACCAAACAAAACCAACTCGTCTATCGGGAAATTCCTCTGCTCGAGGACGCGCAGGAACTCCTGCCCCACGGCACCGCTGGCACCTACAATAGCTACTTTCATAATCCGTATGTATTTTTATCTGTTATGCTTTATCGTATGCAAAAGTACAACTTTTCATACTATTTATCACAAAATTGATATTTTTTTTGCACCTTTGCATACGAAACCGGAGGCTTGCTGACAGCAGGCACATGGACCGGAAGCTAATGCGAAACAACGAAGAAGAATAAAACAGACAAGCATCATGCCCGACATCTCCCACTGTTTTCCGATTACCGACCCGACGCTGATATTCGTCGTCGTGCTGTGCATCATACTGCTTGCACCCATAATAATGGGCAGGCTGCGCATTCCACACATAGTGGGAATGGTGCTGGCGGGCGTCGCCGTGGGCGAATACGGGCTGAACATACTGGAGAGGGACAGCTCGTTCGAGCTGTTCGGCAAGGTGGGGCTTTATTATATAATGTTCCTCGCCGGACTGGAGATGGACTTCAACGGGCTTAAGAACAACAGCAGGACAATACTGTCGTTCGGTCTGCTGAACTTCTTCGTGCCGTTTGTGCTGACGTGGCTCGCCGGGATATACATCATGGGATATTCTTCCACGGCTGCGCTGCTGCTGAGCAGCATCATGGCTTCGAACACGCTCATTGCCTACCCGATAGTGTGCAAGTATGGTCTGCAGCGACACCGCAGCGTGACGCTGTGCGTGGGAGCCTCGATGATATCGCTCACGCTGGCGCTGGTGGTGCTGGCGGCTATCGTCGGCTCGTTCGGCACGGGCACGGGGATAGACTTCTGGGGGCTGTTCGCGCTCAAGGCGGCGGCATTCCTCGCCGGAAGCATATATCTGCTGCCACGGCTCACGAGGTGGTTTCTCCAACGTTATTCCGATGCCGTCACGCAGTACATCTTCGTGCTCGGCATAATGTCGATGTGTGCCGCCGTGTCGGGACTGATAGGTCTGGAAGGTGTCTTCGGGGCGTTCTTCGCCGGACTGATACTCAACCGCTACATCCCGCATGTGTCTCCGCTGATGAACCGCATAGAGTTTATCGGCAACGCCCTGTTCATACCTTATTTCCTCATCGGCGTGGGCATGCTCATCAACGTGCGCATGCTGTTCAGCGGCTGGCACGCGGCGTTCATCATATTCTGCATCATCTTCTTCGGCACGCTGGGCAAGGCAATAGCCTCGTATGCGGTGGCGTTGGCAAGCAGGATGCCCGTATCGAACGGCAACATGATGTTCGGGCTTACGTCGGCACATGCCGCCGGCTCAATAGCCATTGCCACGGTGGGCATGAAGCTGCAGGTGGCGCCGGGACAGATGCTCGTGGACCCGGACATGCTGAACGGCGTGGTGATAATGATACTGGCAACGTGCATCATCGGCTCGCTGGTGACCGACCGTGCCTCGCGCACCATCGTGCTGTCTGAAAGCGCCAAGCCGACGGACAGCATAAAGAGCAACGACGAGAAGATACTCATACCGCTGAAATACAAGGGGAGCACGGAAAATCTCGTAAACCTCGCCATGCTGACGCGCAACCCGAAGCTGAACAGGGGAATAATAGGGCTGAACCTCGTGACCGACGACGAACGGGCGGCACACAACCAGGCTTTGGGAAAGAGGCTGCTGGAGCAGGCTGCAAAGCAGGCAAGCGCCGCCGACGTGCGCATGCTGACGCAGACAAGGCTGACGACAAACCTCGCAAACGGCATAATGCACGCCTTCAAGGAGTATGACGCGTCGGAGATAATAATGGGAATACACCGCATGAAGGACGCGGGCGACAAGTTCTGGGGCGAGTTCACGCCAAGCCTTGTGGCGGGACTGAACCGCCAGATAATAATGTGCCGCTGCATACGGCCGCTCGGCACGATAAGGCGCATACACGTGGCTGTGCCGTCGCGCGTGGAGTTTGAGCCGGGCTTCTACCGCTGGACGGAGCGTCTGGCACAGCTGGCGGACAACCTGAGCTGCCGCATAGTGTTCTACGGACGGGAGGAGACGACGTCGCTCATAGCGGCATACATGGCGGACAGGCACCGGGGCGTAAGGGCGGAATATGTGCTGATGCAGCACTGGAAGGAGCTGACAAGCCTGTCGGAAAGGATAAAGGAAGACCACATGCTGGTTATCATCACGGCGCGCAAGGGCACGGTGTCGTACAAGCCGGTGTTCGAGAGGCTGCCGGAAGAGATAATGAAGTACTTCACGGCGTGCGGACTGATGATCGTCTTCCCCGACCAGAACGGACAGTCGCCCGAGAGCATGACGTTCACCGCGCCGCAGACACACAACGACGAGAGTGCATACGCAACGATATCGAAGTGGATATCTGGCAGAATACGGAGAAGGGGAAGGCACGGCGGCACCGGCAGTGCCGGAAATTGAAAAACGGGAAAGCAATATGATAGACATAAAAGGAATAACGAAGAGTTTCGGAAAGCTCCAGGTGCTCAAAGGCATCGACCTGCACATAGGCAAGGGCGAGGTGGTGAGCATCGTGGGACCGAGCGGCGCGGGCAAGACAACGCTGCTGCAAATAATAGGCACGCTGGACAAAGCCGACACGGGAAAGGTGACGATAGACGGGGTGGACATCGGCTCGCTGAACAGGCGCGAGATTGCCGGGTTCCGCAACAGGCACATCGGTTTCGTGTTTCAGTTTCATCAGCTGCTGCCAGAGTTTACTGCTCTCGAAAACGTGATGATACCTGCTCTCATAAAAGGACTTCCGCGAAGAGAATGCAAGGAGAGGGCTATGGAGCTGCTCGAGTTTATGGGACTTGCCGGCAGGGCAAGCCACAAGCCTGCCGAACTGTCGGGAGGAGAGAAGCAGAGGGTGGCTGTGGCGCGCGCACTGGTTAACAACCCTGCCGTAATTCTTGCCGACGAGCCGTCGGGAAGCCTCGATTCCAAGAACAAGGAAGAGCTGCACCGGCTGTTCTTCGACCTGCGCGACAGGTTCGGGCAGACGTTCGTAATCGTCACTCACGATGAGAACCTGGCACGTATCACTGACCGCACGATAGCAATGAAGGACGGCGTTGTTTATCAGAAGGAGAAAGAATGAAGGGACGTCATTCAAGAGTTAAGGAGGTAAAGGGAGTTAAGGAGTTGAGGAATCATGAATTATAAATTATTATCGGATGAACGGAATAAGACTTGGTGAATACAATCATCTCACCGTAACAAAGCAGGTGGACTTCGGAATGTACCTCGACGGCGGCGACGAGGGCGAGATATTATTGCCGTCAAGATATGTGCCGGAGGGATGCAAGCCGGGCGACGAGCTTGACGTATTCATCTATCTGGACAACGAGGAGCGACCCGTTGCCACCACGCTTGTGCCGAAAGCCAAGGTGGGCGACTTCGCCTTTCTCGAAGTGGCATGGGTAAACCAGTATGGAGCGTTTCTCGACTGGGGGCTGATGAAGGACCTCTTCTGCCCTTTCCGCGAACAGAAGATGAAGATGGAGAAGGGCAAGGGATACATCGTACACGTGCACACCGACGACGAGAGCTACCGCATAGTGGCATCGGCAAAGGTGGAACGGTATCTCGACGATACTTTCCCAAAATACAAGAAGGGCGAGGAGGTGGACCTGCTGGTATGGCAGAAGACTGAGCTTGGCTTCAAGGTGATAATAAACAACAGGCACGGCGGACTGGTATATCACAGTCAGGTGTTCAAGGATATACACACGGGCGACCGCATGAAGGGGTATATCGACAATGTGCGCGAGGACGGCAAGATTGACGTTACACTGCAGCCGACGGGCAAGAGGCAGACAAAGGAGTTCGGCGAGACGCTCCTACAGTATCTGAAGGACAACGGCGGGGCGTGCGACCTCGGCGACAAGAGCGCGGCGGAGGACATCTACAGCCGCTTCGGCGTGAGCAAGAAGACATTCAAAAAGGCTGTGGGCGACCTCTACAAGCAAAGGATTATAACAATCAGCGAAGACGGGATAAAGCTCGTTTGACAGACGCTTGATTTTTAATCTCTCGGAGCTCTCTGAGAACTCCGAGCCCCTTGAGAACTCCAAGAACCATCCCTTCCACAAAATAAGGCAAAAAAACAAAAAGCCGTCACGCGCACATTAATATGCGCGACGGCTTTTATTATATCCGTTCTTGCCGGGACAAGCCCCGACACAGCTTAAAATTCTGCGTTCTTCGGCGTTCTCGGGAACGGGATAACGTCGCGGATGTTCTGCATTCCGGTAACGAAGAGGATGAGACGCTCGAAGCCCAAGCCGAAGCCGCTGTGCGGGCAGGAGCCCCACTTGCGTGTTTCGAGATACCACCACATGTCCTTCATCGGGATGTTAAGCTCCTTGATGCGTCCCATGAGCTTGTCGTAGTCAGCCTCACGCTCCGAACCTCCGATTATCTCTCCTATCTGCGGGAAGAGCACATCCATGGCGCGGACGGTCTTGTTGTCCTCGTTCATCTTCATGTAGAACGCCTTTATCTCCTTCGGATAGTCGGTAAGTATCACCGGACGCTTGAAGTGCTGCTCCACAAGATAACGCTCGTGCTCGCTCGCAAGGTCTGCTCCCCAGAACACGGGGAACTCAAACTTGTGCCCGTTCTTCACTGCCTCTTCAAGTATCTTGATGCCTTCGGTATACGCAAGGCGCACGAAGTCGTGCTCAAGAACGAAGTGCAGACGCTCTATGAGCTGCTTGTCCACAAACTGGTTGAGGAACTCCAGGTCGTCGGCACAGTTGTCCAAAGCCCACCGTATGCAGTATTTTATGAAGTCCTCGGCAAGGTTCATGTTGTCGGTAATGTCGTTGAATGCCACTTCCGGCTCAATCATCCAAAACTCGGCGAGGTGTCTCGGCGTGTTGGAGTTCTCCGCACGGAACGTAGGACCGAACGTATAGATTGCTCCCAGTGCCGTTGCGCCCAGCTCACCCTCAAGCTGTCCGCTCACCGTAAGCGACGCCTGCTTTCCGAAGAAGTCGTCACTGTAGTCAATCTTTCCGTCCTCATCCTTCTTCAGGTCATACAGGTTCTTCGTCGTAACCTGAAACATCTGCCCCGCACCTTCGCAGTCGCTCGCCGTGATTATCGGCGTATTGAGGTAGAAGAAGCCATGTTCGTGGAAGTAACGGTGTATCGCCATCGCCATGTTGTGGCGTATGCGGAACACCGCCCCGAACGTGTTTGTACGCATACGGAGGTTCGCATGCTCGCGCAGGAACTCCATTGTGTGACCTTTCTTCTGCAAGGGATAGTCGGCACCGCAGGCACCCAAGATCTCAATCTTGCGGCACTGCAGCTCCACGCTCTGACCTTTGCCCTGGCTCTGGACCAGTTCTCCGTCCACACTTATGCACGCTCCGGTGGTTATATCCTTTATTATGGCGTCGTCGAACTTCTCCACATCGACGACAATCTGTATATTCTTGATAGTAGAACCATCGTTCAGGGCGATGAAATTAACAGCCTTACTACCACGGCGGGTCCTTACCCAGCCTTTCACATTGACAACAGTACCATAATCGGTACGCTGCAATACATCTACGATTTTAGTTCTTTCCATCTATATTTAAATAATGAACAGAGGCTTACACCCCATTTATGTTATTCTTGTTTACTGTCTCTTACTCGAACGCTCCCATGCGCAGCATCTCCACTTCCTTCTCCGTGAGGAAGCGCCAGTCGCCCCGGCGGACGTTCTTCTTTGTCAGTCCGGCAAACTGAACGCGGTCAAGCTTCACCACGCGGTAGCCGAGGCTCTCAAAGATACGGCGCACAATGCGGTTGCGTCCGCTGTGTATCTCTATGCCGACCTGACTCTTATCCGTTTCGTGAGCATACTCCACGGCATCCGCATGTATCTCTCCGTCGTCGAGAGTTATGCCCTGTGCAATCTGCTGCATGTCGTGCGCAGTGACGTTCTTGTCGAGGAATACATGGTAAACCTTCTTCTTCAGGAACTTCGGATGAGTGAGCTTGCTTGCCATGTCGCCGTCGTTGGTTAGCAGGAGAACGCCCGTTGTGTTGCGGTCGAGACGCCCAACAGGATATATACGCTCAGGACATGCGTCGCGGACGAGGTCCATCACCGTCTTGCGCTGCTGCGGATCGTCGCTCGTAGTGACACAGTCTTTCGGCTTGTTAAGCAGCACATACACCTTCTTCTCAAGCGTTACGGGCTGGTCGTGGAACCTTACCTCGTCCGTGCGGAGCACTTTCGTGCCCAGTTCGGTCACCACCGTGCCGTTCACCGACACCACTCCAGCCTGTATGAACTCGTCTGCCTCGCGGCGGCTGCACACCCCTGCATTGGCAAGAAACTTGTTGAGACGCACCGGCTCGTTGGGGTCTATATGCTGTTCCTTATATTCTATGCGCTTTTTAAAACTGTACTTGGCATTCGGGTCATAATCAGCCGTACGCTGACGGTAGCCCTGACGCGGCTGGTAATTGCCGCCCTGACGGTTGTATCCGCCCTGCTGCCGGTATCCGCCACGCGTCTGATAGCCGCCCTGACGCTGATAACCCTGGCGCGGCTGATAGCCTCCGCTGCGCTGCTGTGCGCCCTCTTCGCCGTTATTATCATTGTAACGGGGACGGTAACCGCTGTTGTAGCGCGGCTGATAGCCCTCCTGACGCGGCTGGTAGCCCTCCTCCTGATTATTGTTATAACGCGGACGGTAACCGCCGTTGCGCTGTTGTCCGTAACTGTTGCGCTGCTGATAGCCCTGACGGGGCTGGTATCCGCCCTCCTGATTGTTGTTGTAACGCGGACGGTAGCTGCGCTGCTGTCCCCCATCATGCTGCAAACCGGCTCCGAACCCTTCGGGACGGAAGCCCCCGGCATTGTTGTCATAGCTTCTGTTTGCGTTGTACGGACGCCTTTGGTTGATACGCGGACGCATCTGACGACCTACCGGTCTGTAGCCTTGATAGTCTGTTTTCCTGTAGCCGTCACGGCTGTTCTCGTTCTGCTGTGCAGACTCTTCGTTCTGCATGTTGTTAAATTCTTCTGTCATTTCTTTTCTCTGTTATAGCCTCACGGCTTGGTTAATATTCTTCTTTTTTTGGTTTTCTTATAGGGCTTATGGGTCCTATGGGACTTATAGGGCTTATAAGTTTCAGCTAAAGACTGCACAATGTGCAGCCAGCCCTGCCTACACTCCAGTGTAGTTTGACGGCGTTATCGCCATCAGCTCTGCCTTAACCTCATCGCTGACATCCAGCCCGCGCACAAACTCATGTATCGTCTCTTCGGTCATTTTCTTGTTGGTGCGTGTGAGAGCCTTCAGCGCTTCATACGGATGCGGGTATGCCTCGCGGCGCAATATGGTCTGTATAGCCTCAGCCACCACAGCCCATGTGTTGTCGAGGTCAGCCTTTATCGCCTCCTCGTTGAGGATGAGCTTGCGCAGTCCCTTCAGCGTACTCTGTATTGCTATGATGCCGTGACCGAGCGGAACGCCGATGTTTCTCAGCACGGTAGAGTCTGTAAGGTCGCGCTGCAGACGGCTTACGGGCAGCTTGGAGGCAAGGAAACGGAGCACGGCGTTAGCCATTCCGAGGTTGCCCTCGCTGTTCTCGAAGTCTATGGGGTTGACTTTGTGCGGCATTGCGCTCGACCCTACCTCGCCAGCCTTTATCTTCTGCTTGAAATACTCCATGGAGATATACATCCAGAAGTCGCGGTCAAGGTCTATGATAATGGTGTTTATGCGGCTTATGGCATCGAACACGGCAGCCAGGCAGTCGTAGTTGCTTATCTGCGTGGTATACTGCTCGCGCTCCAAGCCCAGCTTCTCGCTCACGAACCTGTTGCCGAACTCCTTCCAGTCGTACTGCGGATATGCCACGTTATGCGCGTTGTAGTTTCCCGTCGCGCCGCCGAATTTCGCCGTCATGGGGCATGCCATGAGCATTTCGAGCTGCTTTTCAAGACGGTACACATACACCATCACCTCTTTTCCAAGACGTGTGGGCGATGCCGGCTGTCCGTGGGTCTTGGCGAGCATGGACACGTCCTTCCACTCCTCTGCATACGTGCGGAGCTGTTCCACCAGCTCCCTGACCTGTGGAACGTACACGTCCGCAAGCGCCTCCTTCACCGAAAGGGGCACCGAAGTGTTGTTGATATCCTGCGAGGTAAGCCCGAAGTGGATGAACTCCTTATATCTGTCAAGTCCTCCGATGGCATCAAACTGCTCCTTAATATAATACTCCACTGCCTTCACGTCGTGGTTTGTCGTCTTCTCGATTTCCTTCACACGGGCAGCGCCCTTCTCGTCAAGCATGCGGTAGATGTCCCTCAGCCGTCCGAAAAGCGACCGGTCGAAACCGGCAAGCTGAGGCAACGGCAGCTCGCACAACGCAATGAAATATTCAATCTCCACACGCACACGATAGCGGATAAGTGCATATTCCGAGAAATATTCTGCCAAAGGTTCCGCCTTACCCCGATAGCGGCCATCTACAGGCGAGATAGCCGTCAATAAGTCAAGTGTCATAAGCTAATACGTATTAATGGCTGCAAATTTAATAATTAAAATCCATTTCAGGAAAATAAATATATAATAAAATAAGGTGTAACAGGTTAAAAAACATGCCCGCACAACAAAGAATGCCCCGACAAATACGGCAGATCCCATGAAGAGACCCGTGCCGTATATGCCGGGGCACACCCTTATCTTATCCTTACTGCTTCACAACGACCTTTTCAGAACGCCCGTCCGCAACACGTACATACACGCCGGGAACAAGACGTCCAGCCGGAACGCGCACGCCCTGAAGGTTGTAATATACAGCGGAAGCACCCTTGCTGCCCGCATTGACCTCGTCGATTGCCGTGCTTACGACCGACACCGTCACCTCATTGCTCTTAGGAGCAGGACCGCAGTTGTATATCGGAACAACCACATAGCTGTATGTATATTCGCCGTCGGCAGCACCTGCCTCAACAGGCGAGTCGATATATGCCGTCTCCTTCACTGGCTCCTTGGTTATCTGCACGCCGTCGCGGAAGATGTGATAGCCCGTCAGCGCGATGTCCGCAGGCACTTCCGGCGCGCTCTCGTATGTCACGTCGTCAACAAGAAGAGCCAGCGTGTCATGCGTCTTGTGATGTATTGCAAAATGCTTTGCACCCTTCGGAAGCGCCACCTTAAACTCCGTCCATGTCTCCGGCACGATGCCGTCGGCAGGATAATTCTCCACCTCCACGGTCTGCGTGAAGCTTTCCGGACTGTTGCCGGTCGTCGAATAAAGCACCTCGAACGACTCTCCCCAGCTTATTATCATGCTCTTTGCCCAGAACGAAACGGTCTGCTCATTGCCCGAAAGCTCAGGCGAGATAAGCCAGTTGTCGTTGTCTCCGCTCTGACAGCTCGGTGCCATCATGAACGTCTCACCGCTGTGCGGGGCTGCATCCTCCCAGTATGTTTCCTGCACTTCAGCCACCGTGCGGTTGAACAGCTGGAAGCCTATAGGCTGTGTCTGGTAAGGATTGTAAAGCTCGCGGAAGATGTTGTACGTCTTCAGCTTGTCGCCGTCATACACCGTCCATCCGCCGGCACCGGTTATTGACATCGGCGTATAGTCTTCGCTCTCAAAGTCCTCGGCAACCGTCTTGGGGTCTGTCATGCCCTCGAGCGAAGGAGCAGTCCATGTAAGACTTACTTCCGCGCCGTTGCCCGTTGCTCTTCCAGCAAGGTCGGCAACCGTGGGATAGTTGTTCAGCCTAACCTTTACGGAAGCCTCGGCAACGTTGTTTGCCGCGCAGCCGTCGCCCTCCAGCACAGCCTCTGCCTTAACCTCGAGCACCTCGTCCGTGTTGACGGGCACTGTATATTCAAACTCCGCGTCGGCAAAGCCGTTTGCCGCCATTGCCGGCAGAGCCGATGTTCCGACGGAATTTCCGTTCACCGTCCATGCCACTATGGCTCCCTCAGCCTCCTTGCCGAGGTTCTCCACATGGGCTTTAAGCGTCAGCTTCTCACCCACCCTGACATTCGACGGAACGGCAAATGCCACCATACGCAGGTCTGTGTCAACAATGTCGCGCACGCGGATATTGTCTATCGGCACGCTCCATGTGTGGTCCGCATCGTTGTGGGCTGCCCTCAGACGCAGCTCAAACTGTATTGCCTTAGCGTCCTTATAGTCTGCAAGAGGTATGCTTGCAAGCGTCCAGCCGCTGGTTGTAGGCTCTGCCTGCATGTCGATTGTCCTCACCGTCTCAAACGGAGCATCGTCCTTGGACACCATCACGTCGATGTCGCTGCCCTGTCCCTGATACCAGAACTCGAGCGCGGGGTTTGCCGCACCGGCGATATCCACGCGCGGTGAAATCATGCCGTACATCACGTCCTTCTCATACGGCAGCCAGTAGAAGAAGCCGTTGTCGCCGTCCTGCGACACGAGAGGTGCCGGAGCCTCGGGGTCCTCGGGGTCGATGAGCGACGGGAAATATGTGTCATCCACCGTTCCCTGCATCTGGTTCGAGTTGTCCGACTTCGGGTCTACAAGCCATATATCGTCATAGCGCCCGTTCTTGAACGACTCCGTGAAAGGCACCTTGTACGGCTCGCCTATGGTGAGTATGTCCGATGCTGTTTCCAAAGAGTAGTTCTCGCCGTATCCCGCCGTCACCTGATAAGCCACGAAGTCCTGTCCTTTCAGGTCGGGGTATTCTATTTTCACCGATGTCCCGGTCGTAGTGGCAATTGCGGGGTCATAGTACGAGCCGAAGGCATCGAATATATAATATGTCACTGCTGCGGGGTCTACATATCCTCCATGTTCGCCTGTCTCGCCCACGGGGTCCCACGACAGCACAGCCGACTTGAAGTCTTCTGCCGCCACAAGCTTTACGTTCTGCGGAGCGAGCGGCGTATCCGGACCGCACCAGATGTTCTTGTGCTCCACCTTGTCGCCTGCCGTCTCGCCAACGTATGCCACCGCCGTGAAGCGGTTGTTTATCCCGGCATACATCTCCACGTCGTTTATCTCTATGGTCTGCCCCGGTTTCACGTCGGTATATTCAAACTTGTCAACTTCCCAGCGTGAAGTAATCAGCACCTTGGTTATCTCCTTGAGGTCGGCACCCGACTTTGTCTTTGTCGGCGCGACATATTTGATGTTCGCCTTCAGCTCACCCTTGGGTGCAAGCTCCCATGTAAGGGTTCCTGCTGCGGGCGGGTCAACGGGCTCCACAGGCTCCACGCTGCCGCTCCTTACGCCGACACTAAAAAGTTTTACAGTACCTTTAATTTCTTTTGGAGTGATATTGTGAACGCCTATATAATAATATCCGTCAGTTGGTATATTGCAATTATACTCATACTTCGTCTTGTCCTTTACCGTATAAACAGTAGGAGGAGCAATCTCTGCCGTCAGACCCTCAACCGTGGGAGAAGCCCCAAGCTTCACCTCAAGCTTTATACCAGTGGCACCGGAACCCGTATATCCGCATTCGAACGACATGATATAATCGCCGGCAGGCATATACACCGGCACGGTGATGAGCCAGTCGTCTGCTTCATTTATGTCAGCCACATTAGGAAGCATACATGCAGTGTAATCGGTCATAGCTGCAACTTTCCAAGTCCGTCCGTCGTTGTTACCGTCTATCACGGTATATTTTTTCACAGTCTCAACATCCTGACTGTTCTTTCCCAGCCCATGTACGAAGGGCACATCTATGGCATTCGTGGGTATAGCTTCAATTCCCGTGGGAACAGTTTGCGGAGCTTTTGCAACCCTGCGGGTGACTTCATGCCCCTTGCTGTTAATCTGCTTTGCCTTAACCGCGGCAGGTGGGGTGGCTACACGCTCATAAGGCACCTGCGCCCTGAGCACTGCCACGCCTATGACGGCAATGATAAGAAGTAAGATTTTCTTCATGATGATAATATTTAAATGTTTATATTTTGATTTATTTTATTTCAAACTGACACTCCAAACGGCATCCCCGAAACATTTTGATTTACAAAAGTAAGTATTTACAAACGTTCACATAGGTTCTTATACGTTAATAAACATTAAACGGTATATAATACATTGTTTTCACGCCCGTGGCAGCCTGCTTTGCCGAAAGACATCTCCCGGCTTCTGAAAGGCGACCTTTCGGAAGATGAAAGGCGGCATATTGGAGGCTGAAACGCCACCTTTTGGAATCCAAAAGGTATCATCCTGATTTCTAACAGGTTACAAATGCGTTATAAAAAGACGGCAAATCTGCCTTTTCAAGGCATGCAAAAACGGTATTATTGTTAAACAATCATAAATCATCGGGGCATAATATACACCGTCGGAGATTACGTTATATCTTTGTGATATCAAAATAATATCATTAAAACAAACATCTGTCAAATGGAAAACAAGGAAACGACATTCAGCGGAACGGTTCTCAACGGAATTGCAATGCTGGTATCAAACATCGTCGCACTGCTGTGCGGCATAGGTCTTATAGTGCTCGCGTGCATCGACGACACAAGTTCGCTTGCGGCAATATACGCCGTTGCAGGCATCTTGCTGCTGATTGCCGACATTATAATGATGTGCGGCTTCGTGCTGATAGAGCCGGGCGAGGCACGCGTAATGATGTTCTTCGGCAAGTATCGCGGTACGTTCACCAAGCCGGGCTATCACTGGGTGAACCCGTTCATATCCGTCAAGAAACTGTCGCTGCGCGCCCGCAACCTCGACGCCGAGCCTATAAAGGTCAACGACAAGGCGGGAAACCCGGTGATGATAGGCATGGTCCTCGTGTGGAAACTCAAGGACACGTACAAGGCGATGTTCGACATCGACTCGCAGACCATGGCTCAGAGCAAGCCGGGAGAGGTGACGATAGGCACCTCGGCAGCGGGGATAATGAACTCGCTGGAGCAGTTTGTGAAGATACAGGCTGACGCGGCACTGCGCCAGGTGGCAGGTCAGTATGCCTACGACGACGGCGACGAGGACGGCAACGCCCTGACGCTGCGCGACGGTAGCGACGAGATAAACCGCGAACTGGAGGTGAAGATAGACGAGCGTCTTGCCATGGCGGGCATCGAGGTGGTAGAGGCGCGCATCAACTATCTTGCCTACGCGCCGGAAATTGCTGCGGTGATGCTGCGCCGCCAGCAGGCAACGGCGATAATCGCCGCAAGGGAGAAGATTGTGGAAGGTGCCGTGTCGATGGTGAAGCTGGCACTGGACAAGCTGAGCGCCGACGGCGTGGTAGACCTCGACGAGGAGAAGAAGGCGGCAATGGTGAGCAACATGCTCGTGGTGCTGTGCAGCGACGAGAACGCCCAGCCGGTGGTGAACGCAGGCACGCTGAACCACTGATACTGACGTAGCGTGATGATAAAATTCAACAAGATAAAAGGCATTGAGAAAGAGTCTGCCGTAAGTCAGGCAACGGCAGGAAGGCTCTGCGTCGGCTACGGCATTTTCACGCTCGTGCTGCTGTTGCCTCTTATATGGCTCATACACCGCAGCGTGGAAGCGGCAGGAATTGCCGCCGTGCTCGCCGTCTACTTTTTCGGGCGCGGCACATACCTGCTCCGCATACGCAAGAAACCGGTAAAGAGGGAAATTGTCCCCGGCAGCCTTACAAGCCGGTGGCTGATGAGCAAGGGACTGAAAATAGTACCCCTGTTCGTAGCAGCGGACATCCTGCTCATGATTGCGGTACTTGCCGCCATATCGTTTATTGCCGGCGATGAGGCAGAACGCCATGAACTGGCAGGCAACCTTGCCGTCCTTGCCATACTGGCGGCAATAAAGCACACCGACGAACAGCTCCTGGACTACTTTGCCCTGCACAACTATTACAACGGAAAAGGTACGGACAGGATACAGAGAAGTTAAACATTCCCGGCAATGAACACCGGTAATGTATCGGAATATGAAATGTATGTGTATCGGAATATGAGATGTATGTGTATCAAAATAAAAAACATTCAACTGTAGGGACATATTCTTGTATTTGTCCGTTTGTAACATCCTGATATTCATCGGTTGTCAGGCGGACAAATACAAGAATATGTCCCTACAAAGAACAGAATACAAGCGGACATTTACAAGACGTGTTGTTGAACGAAGTGAAAAAAATGTCCCTACAGTTAACAGAATGCCCGTTTTGTGACACATCATTACATATAATCCCAGCAAGAGAGAAAAAGAGAATTGTCAACAAGAACAACAAATGCCGAAAAAAGACAATAGTACAAAGAGCTTCGTGCTGCGCGTGGACTCCGACACGATGAATGCCATAGAGGCATGGGCGGCAGACGAGTTCCGCTCCACCAACGGACAGCTGCAATGGATAATAACCGAGGCACTGAGGAAGAGCGGCAGGCTGAAGCGCAAGAAGAAGCAGGAGGAGGACGGCACGCCATGACATACGCCGGGATATGGAAACGGTTAGAGCCGGTCTGCGGCACCGGAGAGGCAAAGGCTGTGGCGCGGCTCGTGCTTGAGACAAGGTTCGGCTTGTCCATGACGGATATCTGCTGCGGCGCAACGGAGCGGATGGACGGCGTGGAACTGGCTGAACTGGAGGCTATCCTGAGGAGGATAGAGGGCGGCGAGCCTGTACAGTATGTCCTCGGAACGGCATGTTTCTGCGGAAGAGACTTCCACGTGGAGCCGGGAGTGCTTATTCCGCGCCCCGAGACGGAAGAACTGTGCGCGTGGATTACGGAATGTCACGGCGGCGGAAGCGGCAGACAGGCGATACTCGACGTAGGGACAGGCTCGGGGTGCATAGCCATAACGCTGGCACTCGACATGCCGGGGAGCGCCGTAACGGCGTGGGACATATCGCCCGTTGCCGTAAGGGTGGCGCGCGAGAATGCCCAAACATTGGGAGCGGAGGCAGACATACGCATGCAGGACGCGCTCTGTCCGCCCGACGGCGGCAGGTGGGACATAGTCGTGAGCAACCCGCCGTATATATATAATAAGGAACGCGAGGGAATGGAACGCAACGTTCTGGAGCACGAGCCGCACACGGCGCTGTTCGTGCCCGACGACAACCCGCTGCTGTTCTACGATGCCATAGCCGGATACGCCGTGCGGACGCTCAGCCCGGGAGGCATGGTGTATTTTGAGATAAACCCGCTGTGCCGCGCCGACATAGAGCGCATGCTCACCGGAAAGGGCTTCACCGGTGTGGAATGCCGCAAGGACATGTTCGGCAGGGACAGGATGATGAGGGCACGGAAAAGACTTACGGAATGATGAAAAAGATGACTGAACAGGAGGCTTTCGCACGCCTGTCGGCGCTGTGCGCGGCGGCAGAGCACTGCTCGTACGAGATGGAGGAGAAGATGCGGAAGTGGGAAATGGAAGAAGACTGCATAAAAAATGTGATGAAAAGGCTTGCTGACGAGAAATATGTGGACGACAGCCGGTACTGCCGCTTTTTCGTAAAAGACAAGCTGAGATACAACAAATGGGGCAGGCGCAAGATAGAGCAGGCACTGTTTGCAAAGCGCATACCGGAGGGCATAAGGCGGCAGGCACTCGACGAAATAGCCGGCGACGAGTATGCGGAAATACTGCGCCCGCTGCTCGCCGGCAAGCGCAAGACGACAAAGGCGACAAGCGAGTATGAGATGAACGGCAAGCTGATAAGGTTTGCCATGAGCCGCGGTTTCGACATGGACGTGATACGGAGATGTATCGACTGCGACGGGGAAGATTGAAATAATCGGTATCTTTCAGGCGGTTAGTCGTTTTTTTGCTGTATCTTTGCAGGGGTTTATAAGTCTTATAGGGCTTATAAGTCTTATAAGAATAATATGTTCTCACTAAAAAAACATCATATCATGGACATCTTAAAGAAAGCATTTGCATCAAAACTGTTGAAGGTAAAGGCTATAAAGCTGCAACCGGAAAATCCTTTCACATGGGCTTCGGGCTGGAAGTCGCCGTTCTACTGCGACAACCGCAAGACCCTGTCGTTTCCCGAACTGCGCAACTTCGTGAAGCTGGAACTTGTACACGCCGTATTGGAAAACTTCCCCGAGGCTGACGCCGTTGCCGGAGTGGCAACGGGAGCCATTGCTCAGGGCGCGCTGGTTGCCGACGAGCTGAACCTGCCGTTCGTGTATGTGCGCAGCAAACCGAAAGACCACGGCATGGAAAACCTTATCGAAGGCGAGCTTAGACCGGAGATGAAGGTTGTCGTGATAGAAGACCTCATATCCACGGGAGGCAGCAGCCTGAAAGCCGTGGAGGCGATACGCAAGGCTGGAAACGAGGTTGTCGGCATGGTGGCATCATACACCTACGGGTTCCCTGTGGCAAAGAAGGCATTCGAGGATGCCGGCGTAAGGCTCATCACCCTCACCGACTATGAGCACGTCGTGGCAGAGGCTGCAGCCACGGGATATATATCGGAGAGCGACGTGGAGGTGCTGAACGAATGGCGCAAGGACCCGGCAAACTGGAGAAAATAAAAAGACAGGGAGGCAGAAGACCATGAGCAGCAAATTTGAAAGCAGCGTAAAGCACATACCGTACGCACAGCAGAAGGTATACGGCATGCTCAGCGACCTGAGCAACATAGAGAGGGTGAAGGACCGCCTGCCGCAGGACAAGGTAAAGGACCTCAGCTTCGACAGCGACAGGGTGAGCATCAGCGTGGCTCCCGTGGGACAGGTGGCACTGCACATAGTGGAGCGCGAGGAGCCTAAGTGCATAAAGTTTGAGACGGAGAAGTCGCCCGTGGCGGCAAACCTTTGGATACAGCTGCTGCCGGTGACGGAGACATCGTGCAAGATAAAGCTGACAATAAAGGCTGACATACCGTTCATGATAAAGGGAATGGTGTCCAAGCCGCTTACCGACGGTATCGAGAAAATTGCCGACATACTGGCAATGATACCATACGAGTAACATTACAGACATACGGTCCGGAGGCTGCGGCAGGCTATTATGATGCCCCGCAGTCTCCGGACCGTATTATTAAAATGCCACTTTGTTGATAAATATCAATACAAAATAACACAAATTTGGTATTTATTGCTATAAATTGTAACTTTTTTAAGAATTTATTTGGAAATGTGAAAAAACATTTATAGTTTTGCCACATGTTTCACATCTCACAGCTATATCAACACAACTGCAAGACAAGAGACATACAACGAACAAACGGAAAGAAAAAAGCAATTCAATGTTTTATTACATATTTTATTTAATTTAATCATTTAATTTTATGGTGAAAAGATTTGCTATGATTTTGGCCGGCTTCATCGTTTCAATCGGAACGGCGCTGGCTCAAAGTGAAATCTCCGGAACCGTAATCTCCGAAGACACAGGAGAGCCCGTTGTAGGCGCTACGGTGAGCGTAGTCGGCACCAAAACGGGGGGGTAACAGACCTCTACGGACAGTTCAAAATCTTCGTTCCTGAGGGAAAGAAACAGCTTCGTGTGCAGTATATCGGCATGGAGCCGCAGACAGTGACCGCACACCAGGGAATGAAGATCGTTCTGAAGAACGACACGCATGCCATAGACGAGGTAATCGTAACCGGCTATGGTAATTTTAAGAAATCATCGTTTACAGGTGCGGCAAGCACCGCCGACCTGAGCAAACTGGAAGACGTGCCGATGATTTCGATTGAAGACAAGCTTGCAGGAAGCGTGCCGGGTCTTCAGATAACCAACACGTCAGGAGCCCCCGGCTCGGTATCGAGCGTACGCGTAAGAGGCATGGGCTCCATCAACGCAGGAAACAATCCGCTGTATGTCATCGACGGTACGCCTGTATCAAGCGGCAACATCAACGCATTCAGCGGTCCGGGCGACGGATACAACGACTCGGGAACCAACATCCTTTCTACAATCAACTCCAACGACATCGAGTCCATAACAGTTATCAAGGACGCTGCTGCGGCATCGCTCTACGGTTCGCGTGCTGCAAACGGCGTAATCGTGATAACGACGAAAAGCGGCTCACGCGGCAAGACACACGTTGACTTCCGCAGCGACTGGGGCTTCTCGAAGTCGGCAGTGAACTACCGCCCGACGCTTAACGGCGACGACTGGCGCGAGCTGCTGTACACCGGTCTGAAGAACTACGGTCTGTATCAGGGCGGCATGAGCGAGGAAAACGCGCTTGCCTTTGCAGACAGAAACATAGACCAGTTTGCCGCAAAGCCCGAAAACGGCTGGACAAACTGGAAAGACCTGCTGTATCAGACAGGACATCACAGCAACTATCAGGTTGCCGTGAACGGCGGTTCGGAAAACACGAAGTTCTACACGTCGCTGTCATACACCAATCAGGACGGTATTCTGCTCGGTCAGGGACTGGAGCGTTTTACCGGCAACGCAAACCTGACGCACACGTTCGGAAAGTTCACACTTAACCTTACGACACAATTCTCGAAAATGAACCAGAAGCTGGCGAACGAGGGTACAAGCTTCGACGGCTCTGTTGCAAACGCCGCATGGATGCAGACACCGGCATCGGTTGCCTTCAACGAGGACGGAACACTTGCCGACAACACCGGCTCTGCACTGAACCGCGGCGTCAACCCGCTGTATGAAAGCCAGCATGCCTACGACAAGAGCGACATCATACGTACGTTCAACACAATCAAGCTGTCGTACAACATCTGGGACAACCTTACACTGAGCGAGAAAATAGCATACGAATACACCTCGAACGAGGAAGACGTGCTTTGGGACAAGTACTCAAACAACGGCTCGGGCTTCAACGGACTGCTGCAGCGCCAGAGTCTCACCAACAAGCAGCTGAACACACAGACACAGCTGTCGTACATAAAGTCGTTCGGCAAGCACAACGTGGACGCCCTCATCGGCTTTGAGACCGAACAGAACAACAGCGCATACAACTATCTGAGCGGATATGACTATCCGGGCAACCTGTATGAGCTGACTAACGCGGGAACGACATCGTCGGAGTCGAACAAGGAGGAGTATAAGCTCGTGTCGCTGCTGGGACGCGTGAACTATAACTATGCCAACAGGTACTATGCAGGACTGAGCTACCGTACGGACGGCTCTTCACGCCTTGCACACGACAACCGCTGGGGTTCGTTCTGGTCTATATCTGGAGCATGGCGCTTCAGCGACGAGAAGTTCTTTGAGCCTGTAAAGAGCATCGTCACAGACGGAAAGCTGCGCCTCTCGTTCGGTGTCAACGGAACACAGCCTTCAAGCCTCTACGGATATATGAACCTTTATAAATATGGTGAGGCATACAACGGTGCATCGGGAATGGGTATCGTAGGAATTGGCAACCCCGACCTGAGATGGGAAAAGAACCGCGCCCTGAACATAGGTCTCGACCTGACATTCATCGACCGCATAAACCTTACGCTCGACTACTACGTGCGCAAGACGACCGACCTGATATACAATATGCCCGTATCGGCAATACCCGGATACTACGAAGGCAGCGAGGGATATGTAACAACACCGATGAACATAGGCTCGCTGAAGAACAGCGGTATAGAGATGACAATCACATCGAACAACATCACGACAAAGGACTTCACATGGACAACATCGTTGAACATGGCTCACAACAGCAACAAGCTGTCCAAGCTGAACGGTGAGGACAACGAGGTGATAAGCGGACTGCTGATACACCGTGTAGGCGAGCCGTACTACTCGTACTATGCCTACGAATATGCAGGCGTTGACCCGGAAACAGGAAAGGAGCAGTACTTCATAAACGACGGAACGGAAAACGCACGCAAGACGACAACCAAAGTGTCTGAGGCAAACAAGGTAATCGTGGGCAAGCACCAGCCCGTCATAGAAGGCGGTCTGACAAACACCCTGCGCTACAAGTTCGTTGACCTCGGCTTCACCTTCACATACTCGTTCGGCGGCGACGCATACGACTACGCAACATGGCTGCACCAGAACGGCGGCTCATACAACTATAACGGTGCGATACCGTCGTACTACAAGCTCAGCGACATGTGGACAGGTCCCGGCGACACAACGGCAAAGCTGCCCAAGTTTGAATACGGAAGCACAGGCGTGCTGTCATCGCGCTGGATAATGCCCGCCGACTACGTACGTCTGAAGAGCCTGACGCTGGGTATCACCGCCCCGCGCAAGTATACCGACAAAATCGGCATCAGCAAGGCGCGTGTATACTTCTCTGCATCGAACCTCTTCACAATCAAGTCGAAAGACCTCTTCGTAGACCCGGAGATGCCTATAGACGGACTGTGCACATTCGAGACACCGCAGCTCAAGACCTTTACATTCGGTATAGAACTGGGATTTTAAGTAGATAAACAAGTTTACAAGAATGCGGAAGACATGCCGGCGGAACGGTGAAGGAAGTAACACGGACGCGGCATGTGCCCCGCAAGCTAAAAACATACAGACAATGAAAATAAAAAGAATATTATATCGCTCGGTATTCGTGGCAGCAGCTGCAGTGCTGACATCGTGCGGCACAAACTGGCTGGACGAGAGTCCGAACAACGCCGTAGACGCGGAGGGAGCTATAAAGAACGTAAGCGACCTGATAAACGCGCGCATCGGTATGTACAAGGCATTCAAGGGTACGTCTGACCTGACGGACTACTATTCGCAGCAGATGTTCGTATATGGCGACGTTCACGGTGACGACATGCAGTATAACAACGTGTACGGCAGCAACCGCGCCGGCACATACTATTACATGGAATATACAACGGCATCAAGCTTCGGACGCACAACAACGCCGTGGCAGTCGCCGTATATAACAATAGGACGCGCATGCCGCATAATAGAGGCTGCAGAGGCAGGGACAATGACCGACGCGGAAGAGTCGGCAGCCGACATCGCACAGATAGAGGCAGAGGCAAGGGTGCTGCGCGCATACTGCCTCTTCGACCTGACACGCATCTACGGCAAGCCCTACACCATGGACGGCGGCGAGTCGCTGGGCGCATCGGTGGTGACATCATCGCTCGAGAGCACGGACAAGCCCGCGCGCAGCAGCGTGAAGGACTGCTACACACAGATACTGAAAGACCTTAACACGGCAATATCTTCAAACGCCCTTTACGATGGAACAGACGACACGGGATACATCAACGTGTGGGCGGCAAAGGCACTGCTCGTGCGCGTATACCTGACAATGGGCGGGGAGGAAAACCTCAAAAATGCCCTCGACACGGCGCAGGACATCATAGCAAACTCTCCGTATACGCTATGGACACCGTCACAGTATGCCACGGCATGGGACAAGCGCAGTGCTGCCCACGGCAACGAGATGATATTCGAGATTGCCATAACGGGAACGAACGACTGGACCGACCGTAACGGTATTTCATATCTTTGCGACCCGGACGGATACGGCGACGTAATCGTAACAAAGTCGTTCTACGACATGATGCAGTCTGACCCGCAGGACGCACGCAACGGCATACTCATAGCCGGAGCTGAAAACACGCAGGCAACATTCGGCGATGCACGCCCGTACATCAACAAATTCCAGGATGCTGCGGACACGCGTCTTGCCAACCTGCCCATGCTGCGCCTCTCCGAGGTGTACCTGTCGGCTGCCGAGGCTGCATTTGCCCTCAACAAGAAGGACATTGCGGTACCTCTGCTGAACGCGATAATATCCAACCGCACCACGGACGCCTCTAAGCTCGTCAACGAAACGACGATAACGGATGAACGCATTGCAACGGAACGCCGCAAGGAACTTGTGGGCGAGGGACAGCGTTACTTCGACCTGTTGCGCCGCGGCGAGCAGATCGTAAGATACACAGACGTGAACAACCGTGGCTGGCACGACATTCTCGCTGAAGACGCACGTGCCTTCGACCGTACATCGTACAAGGCTTATCCCGCCATTCCGCAGTATGAGGTTAACGCTAACAAGAACATCCAGCAGAACGACGGATACGGCAAATAAAATTTTTTCATAAAATACTCTAAGTGAAAAACAGCAGGACGGCGGCCGCGAAGGTCATACGTCCTGCTTTTTTAATTTATAATTAATAATTCATAATTTATGATTTGCCGGGCAGAAGGACAGTATCTTTACGACAACGCCCTACCCCATTGTGAATTATAAATAATGAGCAACAGCAGGACATTTGAATACATTTTCATAGCCGGAAGGCATGGCTTGAATGAATAACAGGCGTTTCCGTGCAAGTATTTTTACACAAAGACAGTATCTTATAATTTTATTTGTTATTTTTGCAAAGACATTAAAAGACTCAATAAAAGCCTGTCCGCCTTTTGTTTTTTATAAGTGATACGGACGGGAAATGTCATTATAAGGACTATATATAATAAGGTATGGCAAACAAACTGTGGGAAAAGAACTTTGAGGTAAATAAGGAGATTGAGCGCTTCACCGTGGGACGTGACCGCGAAATGGACATGTATCTGGCAAAGTATGACGTGCTGGGTTCCATGGCACATATAACGATGCTCGAGTCGATAGGACTGCTCGGCAAGGAAGAATTGCGGCTCTTGCTGGACGAGCTGCGGAATATATACAGGACATGCGAGCGAGGCGAGTTTGTCATAGAAGACGATGTGGAAGACGTGCACTCGCAGGTGGAGATGCTGCTAACGCGCAAACTGGGCGACATGGGCAAGAAGATACACAGCGGACGCTCGCGCAACGACCAGGTGCTGGTGGACCTGAAACTGTTCACAAGGCATGAGCTGAAAGACATAGTGGAAAGCGTAAAAGTGCTCTTCGACGAGCTTATAGACAAGAGCAACACGTATAAGAACGTGCTGATGCCGGGATACACGCACCTGCAGGTGGCTATGCCAAGCTCGTTCGGACTGTGGTTCGGGGCATACGCCGAGAGCCTTGCGGACGACATGCAGTTTCTGCTGGCGGCATACAGGATGACAAACCGCAATCCGCTGGGAAGCGCGGCAGGATACGGTTCGTCGTTCCCGCTGAACCGCACGATGACGACAGAGCTGCTCGGATTCGACTCGATGAACTACAATGTGGTATATGCCCAGATGGGAAGGGGCAAGATGGAGCGCAACGTGGCTTTCGCCCTGGCAACAGTGGCGGGAACAGTGGCTAAGCTGGCTTTCGATGCCTGCATGTTCAACAGCCAGAACTTCTCGTTCGTAAAGCTTCCAAAGGAATGTACGACAGGAAGCAGCATCATGCCACACAAGAAGAACCCGGACGTGTTCGAGCTGATAAGGGCAAAGAGCAACAAGCTGCAGGGGCTGCCGCAGCAGATAATGCTGATGATGAACAACCTGCCGTCGGGCTACTTCCGCGACCTGCAGATGATAAAGGAGGTGTTCCTTCCGGCATTCGGAGAGCTGAAGGATTGTCTGCAAATGGCTGCTTACATTATCAACAAGATGGAAGTAAACGAGCACATACTGGACAACAGCATATATGACGCAATGTTCTCCGTGGAAGAAGTAAACCGTCTTGCCGCAGCTGGAATGCCGTTCCGCGACGCATACAAGAAAGTGGGAATGGACATCGAAGAGGGCAAGTTCGTTCCCGACAAGGACATACATCACACGCATGAGGGAAGCATCGGAAACCTATGCAACGACAGAATACAGGAACTTATGGAACATACTATAGGCGAATTTGGCTTTGAAAGAATTATAAACGCAGAAAAAAGACTTATAGGATGAGAAACATTGCTATAATACAGCTGTGCCTCATGGCATTGCTTACATCCTGCGGAGATACTGAAAATGAATTCAGCAGCTACCGCTGTTATCTGGTCTTTCAGAACGACAGGCATCAGGACATGACACTGGCAAGCGCACTCAACCCCAATGCACCGGGCATATTCTGCCGTATATCATTCGGTGTGAAGAACGGGGCACAGTGTTATTTCTTCGAGAGCAACCAAGGGCTGTCATCATACAAGACGGCAATGGCAACCGACCTGCAACGCTCCAATATTCTCGGAGTGTACAACGAAAGCGGCGTGATTGTAGGATATGGCAACATTAACTTCCCTGCAACGCTGTACGCATACGACAGCCAGTGTCCTAACTGCTACAAGGCAACGGGAAAACCGGCTTACAGACTGACAATGAACAGTGCAGGAACGGCATCGTGCAACAGGTGCAAGAGGGTATACGACATGAACAACGGGGGTATAATATCATCCGGAGAGAAGGGCGACAAGATGATCAGGTACCGTGCAGCATCCGCCGGTCCGCTCGGAACATTGACCGTAACAAACTGAACATACCTGCAAACAGGAAGACTATACTCCAAAACAGACAGGCAGACAGCTCGCATACAGCACAGCCACGGGCTTTACGGGGTTAAATAAAAAATATGTAAATAGTTTGGGGGTTAGAATAAATAATCTTATCTTTGCACAACGAAAAACGTGGTGAACTCTACAATTTATTGTGCAGTGCTTTTCCAAAAAGGAGTTTCTACGCTAAGTTTTAAGTTGTAACGCGGAAATAGCTCAGTTGGTAGAGCACAACCTTGCCAAGGTTGGGGTCGCGGGTTCGAGTCCCGTTTTCCGCTCTTCGGCAGCCGCAATGGTGGAATTGGTAGACACGAGGGACTTAAAATCCCTTGGCCAGTAATGGCTGTGCGGGTTCGAGTCCCGCTCGCGGCACCTTCTTTTAATAAACCTACTAACATGCGCAAAAATCTAATTTTATCTTTATCAGCAGTCTCCTTCTTAGCACTAACATCATGTTCTTCCAAGCTGGGGGCATTGTCTGCTGACAATTTCAACGTAGTTCCAAATCCATTGGAAACACGGGGTGGTGAGGTGACGTTCACCGTCAATGGAACATTCCCCGAAAAGTACATGAAGAAAAAGGCTATGGTGACCGTGACGCCACAGATTCGTTACAACGGTGAAACTCTCAATCTGACCGGTCATACATTCCAAGGAGAGAAGATTAAGGATAACAACCCCACCATATATTATAAGGTGGGAGGCAACTATTCAATGAAATCCACAACCGGATATAAGCCTGAAATGCACAAAAGCGAGCTGTATCTGACCTTCGATGCACAAGTAGGAAAGAAGAAAGTGGCAATCCCCGATGTCAAGATTGCAGACGGAATAATAGCTACATCAGAACTTTATAAATATACATTGGCAGGAAGCGGAGCCTGCATGGCACCCGACACGTTCCAGCGGGTGAGGGCGCAGAAACAGGAAGCACAGATAAAGTTCCTCATCAATCAGGCTAACCTACGCAAGAGCGAGCTGAAAAACAATACCGTGTCGGAGTTCGTTGACATGCTGAAACGCATCAACCGCGAACAGGAAAGCCTCAACATCAAGGACGTGGAGGTGCTCGCATACGCTTCGCCTGACGGCGGAGTGTCGTTCAACGACAAACTTGCAAGCAAGAGACGTAACGTCTCTGAGGATTACGTAAAGAAGCAGCTGAAAGCCACGAACGTGGAAACGGACATCAATGCAGGATATACTGCACAGGACTGGGAGGGCTTCCAGCGTCTCGTACAGGCTTCAAACATACAGGACAAGAACGTTATTCTGCGCGTATTGTCAATGTATCAGGACCCGCAAGAGCGCGAACAGCAGATACGCAACATGTCGGCAGGATTTCAGGAGCTGGCAAACGGCATTCTTCCGGAGCTCCGCCGCTCACGCCTTATCATAAATTATGAGACAATAGGACGTAGCGATGAACAGATAAAAGAACAGTACAAGGCTGATGCAACCAAGCTGAGCGTTGACGAAGTGCTGTATGCCGCTACATTGGAGAACAGTCTCGAGGCAAAGGAAAGCATCTACAAAAAAGCCACGGAAATATATCCGAACGACTATCGTGCCTTTAACAATGTCGCAGCAATAGAATTCGAAAAAGGCAACAATTCTGAAGCAATGAATTATCTGAACAGGGCTTTGAGCCTCAACAGCAACGCAGCAGAGGCTAATGCCAATGCGGGACTGGTGGCACTGCTGGCAGATAAGCATGACGAAGCACAGAACTACATCGCAAAGGCAACAGGTGCCAACGACCTGAGCAAGGCTCTCGGCGCGCTGCAACTAGCCAAAGGAAACTATGCACAGGCAGAAGCAGACTTCAAAGGGGTGGCAAGCAACACGGCTGCACTTGCACAGATAATGAACAAGAACTATGCAGGAGCGACAGCAACGCTCAACGACATTAAGAACAAAGACGGCATGACAGACTATCTGCTGGCAATTGTAAACGCACGTCAGGGCAACAACAGCGCAGCAGCATCTTATCTCAAGAGTGCCCTGCAGAAAGATTCGAGACTTGCCGGATACGCTGCCAACGACCTCGAACTAAAGAACATAGCAAAATAAACATCGCTGCAAATGAAGCGGTTGATATTCTTCATAACACTCACCTTGGCTTTGGTGTCATGTGAAACGAAGTCCGGATATTTCAAAATAGACGGCCGTTTCCTCAACCTTAACCAAGGTGAGTTTTACGTTTACAGTCCTGATGGAATCATAAGTGGAATAGACACCATAAAAGTAGACGGCGGACGGTTTACTTACGAGATACAATGCGGAAACAAAGGAACACTGATACTGATCTTCCCAAACTACTCGGAACAGCCTGTTTTTGCTGAACCGGGAAAGACTGCAGACGTAAAAGCCGATGCCTCTCACCTCAAAGAAATGGAAGTGAAGGGAACAAAGGCAAACGAACTTATGACAGATTTCCGTAAACAAACAGCCAACGCATCTCCTCCCGAAGCAATAGAATATGCCCGACAATTCATCAAGGACAATCCCAAATCACTCGTTTCAACATATCTTCTGCGGCGTTATTTCGTACAGGGGAGTAACTCCAACCCAGCAGAAGCATCTGCCTTGGCTGACATCTTAGTCAAGGCACAGCCTGAAAACATACGTCTGACAAAACTTAGAAGTGACATAAACAGGATGAAAGCCGGCAAGAAGGGCAACAATATTCCGTCTTTTGCAGGAACAGACCTTAACGGCAGACTTATAAGAAACAAGGACTTACACGGTAAGGTGGCTGTGATATACACATGGGCGACATGGAATTATGACAGCCAGAGCATGATGCGGCAGCTGAAAGACCTTAAAAAAGAAGCAGGAGAGAGACTCGCCTTAATCGGAATAAGCCTCGATGCCAATGCCGAAGAATGCAAGCGATTTATCCAGCGTGACTCCCTCCCGTGGTCAAATATCTGCGAAGAACAACTGTTTGAAAGTCCTATAATAAGAAAACTCGGCATGCAGACGGTGCCGGACAACATAGTCATAGACATGCAGGGCAGGATTGTGGCACACGGACTGACCTCAGAAGACCTTAAAAAACAAATCAAAGACCTACTTAAATAACATCCCGGATGCTGGTAAAAACATTCTGTGCCGCAGTCAACGGACTTGAAGTCACAACTGTTACTATTGAAGTAAGCATGTCAAGAGGCGTGCTTTATCATCTCACAGGGCTTGCAGACACCGCCGTAAGAGAAAGCCACGACCGCATAGTTGCAGCCCTACAGAACGTCGGATACAAGTTTCCTGTGGCAGACATTACCATAAATATGGCTCCGGCAGATCTCCGTAAGGAAGGTAGCGGCTACGACCTGCCCCTCGCAATAGGCATTCTCGCCGCAAACGGAAAGATAGAAAGTGAACGGCTCGACCAATATATGATAATGGGAGAACTTGGTCTTGACGGGCGCCTGCAGCCCATACGCGGTGCCCTGCCAATAGCTATCAGGGCGAGAAAAGAGAAGTTCAAAGGGCTTATCGTTCCAAAACAGAACATCAGGGAAGCCGCCGTTGTAAACAATCTCGATGTCTACGGCATGGAGAGCATCACCGAAGTAATAAACTTTTTCAACGGCATCGGGACTTTCCAACCCACCGTTATCAACACAAGACAAGAATTCTACGAACAGCAGAGCAACTTTGAACTCGACTTTGCCGACGTCCGCGGACAGGAAAACGTCAAGCGGGCGATGGAAGTAGCAGCAGCCGGCGGACACAATCTGATAATGATCGGTCCTCCCGGAAGCGGCAAGTCAATGATGGCAAAACGCCTCCCCTCCATTCTTCCTCCCCTGTCATTAGCCGAAAGTCTTGAGACAACACAGATACATTCCGTTGCAGGCAAGCTCGGCAAAGAAATGTCCCTGATATCCCAGCGCCCGTTCCGCGCACCCCATCACACAATATCACAGGTAGGACTATGCGGCGGTTCGCTGAACGCCCAGCCAGGCGAAATATCCCTTGCACACAACGGCGTGCTCTTTCTCGACGAACTTACAGAGTTCAACAAGTCGACATTGGAAGTCCTCAGACAACCTTTGGAAGACCGCAAGATAACCATTGCCCGTGCCAAATATACCGTCGAATTCCCAAGCTCATTCATGTTTGTCGCCTCCATGAACCCCTGCCCCTGCGGCTATTACGGCGACCCCACGCACCACTGCGTATGCACTCCCGGACAGATACACCGCTACATGAGCAAGATAAGCGGTCCTCTACTCGACCGCATCGACATACAGATCGAGATAACGCCCGTGCCCTTCAAAGACATATCAAAGACAAAAGAAGGCGAAAGCAGCACATCTATCCGCGAGCGTGTGATAAAGGCAAGGCACATACAGGAAGAACGTTTCAATGACTTCAAGGACATCCACTGCAACGCACAGATGTCCGAACGCATGATACACCGCTATGCCGAGCCTGACGACAAAAGCATCGAGCTACTCCGTACCGCCATGGAACGTCTCTCACTGTCAGCCCGCGCATACAACCGCATACTGAAGGTTGCACGCACAATTGCCGACCTCGACAGTTCTGAAAACGTTCTCTCACGCCACATCGCCGAAGCCATAGGCTACCGTAACCTCGACCGTGGCGACTGGGCGGAAAGAGGTTTCTGACAATTCCGTTGCCGCATACAATATATAAAACTATAAGAGAAGGCATATCCATGCCGTTTCAGGCTCTCAGCACCTTTTATAAAAACAAATTACTAATCTCATCCTGACAATTAAAAATTATCATGAAAAAAGTCATCCTTACACTGACGGCACTCATTCTTGCCGTCTGCATGAATGCCACAGAGCATACAGAGACATTCTCCGGACTTAACTCAACAACGGCAAAAGACGGAGTCCACAAGTTCGACCTCGGCGAATGGACCTTCAGCGGAATGTCATACGGCAGCTCGACACTGAAGTTCAACACAAACGGCGCATACATTATATCGCCCAAGCTGGACAACATCACCAAGCTAAGCTTTACATACCGCTCGGGCGGAAGCAACAAGAAAATCACCGTAAGCTATTCTGTCGACGGCACAAACTGGACCGAAATAGACAACTTCACCATTCCGAGCAGCTCAAGCAGCTTCTCCACATGGACAAAGAACATCGGTCTCTCCGACAAGACCGGCATACAGTTCAGAATACTTGCAGCCTCGTCAAACTGCTATATAAAGGTATTCACGGCATCCGACGAAGATACGGGCAGCTGCGGCAACCACGACTATTCCGATGACCCCGACTACAAGACCGAAGGCGTGTGGATACCAACAAAAGCCTTTCCCGCAGCGAAAAAGACCATATATATCAGCACCGCCGGCAACGATGAGACCGGCGACGGTTCGGAAGAAAAGCCCTGGTACAACATTGCAAAGGCATACGAGAACGCCGAACCAGGCACGCACATCATCTGCCGCGGCGGCAAATATCACATCAACAAATACGGAACCGACGGCAAACTGACCGTGCGGATGAAGAAGAGCGGCACTGCCAATGCGCCTATCGTGATAAGGTGCTACGACGGCGAACTGCCCGTATTCGACTTTGAGCAGCAGCTCATTGACTGCAACCGCGACAAGTCAAAGGTTGGCGACCGCGGCATAGCACTCACCGGCGACTACCATATAATATACGGCATACATATCACACATGCCGCAGACAACGGCATAAAGCTCGAGGGCAACCACAACCGCATAGAGCGCTGCGAGTTCTCCTACAACCTCGACTCGGGCATACAGCTCGGCTTCGGGCATGACTTCTCACAGGCAGGCTTCGGTTCCAAAAACGACGGCAGCCACTGCGCATACAACGACATCATAGACTGCGACTCACACCACAACTGCGACTTCGACATGAACTACGGTTCCGACGCCGACGGTTTCGCATGCAAGATGCACAACGGCAAGGGCAACCGCTTCATACGCTGCCGCGCATGGAGAAACAGCGACGACGCATGGGACCTCTACGAGACCGACTATGACGTGACGCTCGCCGAGTGCTGGGCATGGGAGTCGGGCAAAGCAGCCGACCACCTGTGGGTTAAGGAATATCTCGACGGCAGCGCGTCGTTCTCCGGAAACGGCAATGGCATCAAGCTCGGCGGCAACGGCAGCGGCGGCTCGTCTGCCGGCATACACTACGCCTTCAACTGCATCGCCTTCGGATGCAACAAGAGCGGCTCCGTGAAAGGCTTCGACTGCAACAACCACAAGGGCGGTCATGTGCTCGTGGGCTGCCTCGGCTTCGACAACGGATACGACTTCATGTTCGAATCAGGAGGGTCTGAGACGAACACATTCTTCTACAACAACATCTGTATCGGCAGGCAGGAGATATGCGTGGGAACCGATGATTACAACGCAATCATCAACGCTCCATCGAAGAACGGCTGGACATCACACCTTGTCAAGAACTTTTCGAGAGACGACTTCCAGTCGCTCGACGAGACCGATGCCCTCGCGCCACGCTCCCTCGACGGCTCTTTCCCCCGCAAGTTCGGCAGGCTCAAGAGCGGATGCGCCCTCATAGACGCGGGCATTGACATGCAGGACATCTCCGCTGCGTCCGTAAACTCTGCATACACAGCCCTCCTCGCCGACTTCCCCTTCCTCGCGCAGAAAGTGACAGGCGTGGCACGCGACCTCGGACCATACGAGTTTATCGACTACACGGCAACTGCCATAAGCATACCGGCAGCCACGGACGGCACACCGGCAAACGGCGGCGCAATATACAACATGGTAGGACAGAGAGTAACACAAGGTTACAAAGGCATCGTGATAAAGAACGGAAGGAAATATCTTTCAAGATAATCCGCCTCACCGGCAACATACATACACACGGCAGCTGCACCGCAGGATCACCGCACAGTGCTGCCCATAAAACATAAATAAAAGACATGACAATATACAACAGGCTGCTTACTGTATTGACAATACTCGCAATGGCAATCCCGTCAAGGGCAGGAGTAAGAATAAAGTCGGCGGCAGGCTGGCTCGAAACAGCATGGGCAGAGTGGGAACTTCTGCCCGGTGCCTCGTCCTACAACGTCTATGTAAACGGGACGGACAACGGCACATGGACACGGCTCGACAACGAGCTGGTACGCAACTACGGCACGTACGGGCGTGCCGATGCCCCCGGACTGAGGGCGGGAACATACAGTCTCAAGGTTGTGCCCGTGATAAACGGGACGGAGGCAGACGGCGAGGCGTCCGTTGCCGGAAATCTTCAGGTGAAGCCGCACGACCGCACAGGCTACGCACACTTCGGACGCGACAACAGCGGGCTGTATGAGGGCGTCGGGGCATACAAGAACGACGGCACGCTTAAAGACAACGCCATGGTCATCTACATCACCGCCGCCAACGCCAAGACCGTAAGCGTCACACTGCCATATACGGAGACATCCACCAAGACATACACCGGGTTCTACGGCATCATAGAGGGATATCGCAAGTGTCTCTACGCCGGAGGCATGAAAAGACCGCTCGTCATACGTCTCATCGGCACGGTGACGGCAGACGACATGGACAAGACGCGCTTCGGACAGGGACTTGACATAAAAGGCGAGAAAGAATATACCGAATTCCCGTTCACGCTCGAAGGCATCGGCAACGACGCCACCATATACGGCTTCGGCGTGCAGTTCAGCCAGGTCACGGGAGCAGAGATGCGCAACATAGGCATAATACTGTGCAAAGACGACGGCATAGAGCTTAACAAGCACAACTCCCACGTATGGCTCCACAACCTCGACCTGTTCTACGGTCAGGTGGGTTCGGATGCCGACCAGGTGAAAGGCGACGGGGCGATAGACATAAAATACTCGTCATACTGCACCGTGGCATACAATCATTTCTTCGACAACGGAAAGTGCTGTCTCATAGACCCGAGCAAGACATACGGCAGCGAGACACCTGCCGACTTCCTCACCTACCACCACAACTGGTTCGACCATGCCGACTCGCGCCTGCCGCGCTGCCGCCACGGAAAGGCTTTTCACGTCTACAACAACTATTACGACGGCAACGGCGAATACGGCGTAGGACTGGCAAGCAACGCCTGCGCCTTTGTCGAGGCAAACTACTTCCGCAACTGCCGCTATCCGATAATAAACTCGGGACAGGGAACCGACAAGAACCTTGTAGACGCGAAACAGAGCAAGAAAGGACTTCTCTCGGGAGAAGACGGCGGCGTTTGCAAGTTCTGGAACAACCACGTGGAAGGCGCCAAATCGTTCATCACACAAAAAGACACCTACGGAAGCAATCTCTACGATGCCTATCTCGTCAATTCACGCGACGAGAAGATACCCGAAAGCGTCAAGGCACTGAAGGCGGAACTGGTAAAGACGCCCACCACATACAGCAACTTCGACACCTCATCCGACATGATTTATTTCTCCACGCCCGACAGTCCGGAAGACATACCGGCAATAGTGACAGGAGAATACGGTGCCGGACGCTGCCAAAAGGGCGACTTCACCTGGACGTTCGACAACGCCACGGAAGACGCAAACAAGGATGTCATACCCGGACTGAAGACTGCCCTGACCAACTATCGCAGCAGCCTGCTCGGCTTCTTCGGCGGCACGACGACGGGAATGAGCCTGATTAATGGCGACACCGGCGGCAAAGACGCATCAGCCCTGACCCATGACCTGGGCGGCAGACGTGTAAACGGCACAACAAAGGGCATCATAATAAGCAACAGAAGGAAATATATCAACAGATGACGGATGACATTTTTATATTTCAACGGTGCGTGTCTCGGTTTTTATTAATACCTTTGCGAAATGATGCGGGAAACAATGCGGGAATGCGGCAGCCGCTGCATCACGGAAACAAACTGCATACGAAACACGTTTTTTTATTAACTTAAATACAATAATATGAGAAGTAATCCCAACGAGTGTCTCTACTGTACAAACAACGAGACACTGCACAATCTTATGATTGAGATAGCCGAACTAAGCGTATCTAGGGTTTTCCTGTTCAAGGAGCAGACCTACCGCGGACGCTGCCTTGTTGCCTACAAGGACCACGTCAACGACCTATTTGAGCTTAGCGACGACGAGCGCAACGCCTTCATGGCAGACGTGACACGCGTGACACGCGCCATGGACAAGGTGTTCCACCCTGAAAAGATAAACTACGGGGCATACAGCGACAAGCTGTCGCACCTGCATTTCCACCTCGCACCTAAATATGTAGACGGTCCCGACTATGGAGGAACATTCCAGATGAACCCCGGCAAGGTATACCTTACCGACGAGGAATATGCCAAGATGATAGATGATATCAAGGCTGCGCTGTAATCCCGGCACGGTCCTGATTATCGATAATAAACAAAAGCGGCAGGGGAGCCGCGACGTATGTTATTTTCCGGTGATATCACACCAAACGTACGTCGCGGCTCCCCTGCCGCTTTTATATTGCCGTTAGCCGAAATATTATTCCATGACAATGAAATACTGACAGCCTGCGGCTATCGCCCGAGCCATGCCTCGGGGTTCAGTTTTGCCGTCCCCTGCCGCAACTGGAATTGCAGTATGTTGTCAGCTCCTACGGTTCCAAGCACCTGACGTGTGCTTACCTGCTGACCTTTATGTACGCTTACGGAGCGCAGGTTGCAATAGACGGATATGTAGTTGCCGTGGCGGACCATGACGAGCTTCGTGCCTCCATACTCGAACACAGCGCTCACCTCACCGTTGAAGATAGCCCGCGCGCATGCCCCGGCACTTCCAAGAATGTTTATTCCCTTATTGTCGAGCGTCACATTTTTTAGTCCTTCGACTGTATACTGCCCGAAATGGCTTACTATGCGGTATGAACCCGTTATCGGCATGGGCAGCCGTCCGCGGTTGTCGGCAAAGCGGCGGTTGAGTTCACGGTCGGCAGAACTTACCGACAACGCCTCATCAGAGCGTGTCTTTGCCTTTGCCACCTCTTTTTCGTGACGCGACTTGTCCACCTCCGCCTTTCTCTCGGCAGCCACACGGTTAGCCTCCGCCTCACGGGCAGCCCTCTCTGCACGCTCCCGTTCAGCGCTGCTCTTTTTCTCGGCGGCACGCGCCTCAGCCTTCAGGCGCTCCTCCCTTGCCTTCGCCTCGGCAACCCTCCTTGCGTTCTCACGGGCAGCCGCCTCTGCTTCGGCTTTCTTGCGGGCAAGCTCTTCCTCCCTCTTTTTCTTCGCGGCAGCTGCCGCCTCCGCCTTACGCTTCGCCTCGGCAGCCGCCCTTGCACGGGCTTTTGCCACCTCTATGGCTATGAGACGGTCTATCTGCGCGTTCAGCGCGGCATCTTTCTTACGCTGTTCTCCTATAATCGACTCTATCGTCTTCTGCTGTTTCTGAAGAGAACTTACCACCTTCTGCTGCTCCGCCTGCTTGTTCTGCAACGCCGCATGCTCCTGCCTGCCTTTATCGAGGAGGGTGTTTTTCTGTCCCTTCACGTTCTCCAGCTCCTTGTGCTTGCTGCTTATCTGCTGCTGCTTTGCCTTGAGCATCTCGCCCTGAGCCTGCTGATATGCCGCATATTCACGGACAAAACGCAAGCGGCGGTACATCTGCGAGAAGTTGTCGGCACTGAAGATGAACATCAGACGCTCCTGCACAGAGCGCTGCTTTGCCATGTAACGCATGGACTTTATGTATTTTGCCTTGCGGTCGGCGAGCTGCTGTCCGAGCGTTGAAAGCTGCGACTTGAGCAGGCTTATGTTGCCTTCTATATGCGTAATGTCATTCTGTATTACGTCTATTGACTTCTTATGGCGGTCTATGTCACCGTTTATCATCATCAGGTCGCCGAGCCGCTTCTTCACATCAGCCCTGTTGGCGCGCAACAAACGCTCCTGTTCCTTTATCTTGCGCTGTACCGCAGCACGCTGACTTTGCAGTCCCTTGATGGATTCGTTGGTATATACCGGCTTCTTGCCGGCGGTTTTCTTTTTGTTGCTTCCGGTTGCCTTCTGTCTTGTCCCGCCCTTTCTCACGGTGGTTGCAGTGCGTTTCTTTGTTGCCTGCCGCCTGTTTTGCGCCGGCAGGGAAAACGCCAATGACAAGATAAAAAGTATGGTAAAAAATCGTCTCATTTACAAACTTAAAATTCTCTTCATGACATCATCGACACCCACTTGCCTGTATTTACCCGATATATTGGTACGCGGTTCCCAGTCGGCATCCGTATTCAGCGAGTTCATCTGTATTCCCAGTCCCATTGTCCTTCCGCCTTTCAGCGCCGCTGTCTTCATGTTCAGCATGAGGGAAGACGGAAACTGCTTGGCGCCGAGAGGCTTGAAAGTCGAGTAAGAGCATTCGAGCGATGTTACGCCGTGTGTGCCGCTGCTGTACGACACTTTGACATTCTTTATCCTGCCACTTGACTTTTCGGCTGTCCAAAGGCAGCCAAGCTTGCCTTTCGACAGTTTTATCTTGTTGTCGGAGGCATTCTCCGGCATCTCCACATCATATATTTTAAGCGATGAATCCTTTACTTTCTGCTCTCCGGGAATAAACAGCTCGTTCCAAAAGAGAGCCTGAAGGGCATAGAAGTCTATGCCGTTGTCGCGCAAGAAGTCGACCTGACTGTAATCTGCCTTTATATACTCCTTGTTGATACGGTCCATTATAAGGACATAGTCCTTTGTAAACTCAAGCCTGCCTGCCTCTATCAGTCCCAGTGGAGTGAGCTGTATGCGTATCACGTCGTCCTTTCTCATGTGCAGGGAGCCTGCAACCGAGATGTTCTTCGATCCGGAAGATATGTTGAATTTAATCTTCGACGTGATGTTCCTGGCATACGTTGCGTTGTCCAGAACCTTCTGAAGGTATTTCATCTTCAACTGTTCCTGCCTGCCGGCATCTTTCTCCAAACCGATGCCGGAACCCGTACCTCCGGTCATGTTCTTGCCCGAGCCACAGGAATACATTATAAAAGGTACCGCAACAAGGGCGATACGTATAAGCCATTTATTTATTCTCATCTTTTATATACTTCTTTTGTCTTATCTTTCTTATAAGCACCTTGCTTTCGCTACCGGCATCCTTTGCCTTCCGCCAGTAATCCAAAGCCCTCACGATATCACCGTTCATTGCATAGATATCGCCCGCATGCTCAAGTATCACGTCGCTTGCAATAGTGTCCGACGCCACCGCCTGATTGATATACAGCTTCGCTTCGGCATACCGCTCCTGCATGAACAATATCCAGGCATACGTGTCCAGATACGTGCTATTCGACGGTTCCTGCTTCACCGTGCGGTAGCTCATCTGCTCAGCCTTTGTCAAATCGCCTCCGTTAAGGCTCAGGTAATAGGCGTAGTTGTTAAGACATCCCATGTTGTCGTCCTTCCATTGCAGACAACTGTCATAAGCGGCAAATGCCTTGACATATTCATCCTTCTTGCAAAGGAGGTCGCCCATTATGGCATAAAGGTCCGAAACCATATCCTGATTGGCACCCTTCTTGTCCAAAGACAGTCCTCTCCTTATTACATCGAGCGTCTCGTCCTCCATTCCCTTGTCAATATATGCAAGCCCGAGGAAGTAATAAAACACCATTTCATCGGGATTATATTCAATAGCCGGACGGCACAGCTCTATCACCCTGTCGGCATCCTGCATGCTCAGAGCCTTCTGCACGAGGTCCATACGCACGGGTGCATAATCGGGGAAGTCAGCAAGAAACTTTTCCTCAAAAGCCCTAATGGTATCCTGCGGCATCTTCTTCAGATTAAGATAGGCAAGATACACGCCCGCTATGTCCGGCGTTTTCTGAGGCATGTCGAGCATCCTCTCAAGCAGGTTGAGCACGTATGTGCTGTCACCGTCTTTTTTCTCGGTTTCATCGACAATCTGACGGATTAGCGTAACCTTTGTGTCAACAGAGTTATCCGGGTTGAACAGCATCTTCTCACGCAACGTTCCGGCAAGCGAGTCCTTTCCCACAGCCCTGTAATAGTCGAGCATCGACATCTGTGCCATGGCATTCTCCGGCTCTGCCTCCAGCACTTCGGCGTATTCCCTGTGCGCCCCGTCATTGTCACCGTTCTGCAACAGCCAGTTGCCAATCATCACCCTGTAGTTCATATCATAAGGATGTTTTGCGGAAAGCTCCCTCAGAACTTTTATTTCCTTTTCTTTCTTGCCCTGCATCGAGTAAACGTTCATCTTGGCAAGAGCCGTCTGTTCCGTTACACCGTCCTGCTCTTCGATATTCTCGATGGTCCTTATCATGTTGTCATAATCCCTCTCAACACCATACAACTTTAAGAGCATCTGCAGCACATCGGTTCTCGACGGGTCTCCGGCATACAGTCTTTCATACACCTTACGTGCCTCCCCGTATTTGGAAAGATTGAGATATGCCACGGCAAGACGTTCCTGAAAAGTTGCGTTTTCAGGTCGCAGCTCGGCAGCACGCCTGATTTTCTGCAGTGCCGCAGAGTCGCCGTTCAAGACACCTTCATAACTCGAAAGGTAGTAATATGCCTCCGCCGAGTTTGGGTTGATGCGGAGACAATTGCAAAGAAGTTCGTAGGCAGCACCGTAGTTGCCCTTGATCTGCTGTTTCAAAGCCTCGTAATAGAAATATTTGAAACGCAGACTGTCGTTACGGCTGACAGGCGGAAGCTGTGAATGAACATTTTTTGCCGGTTCCACCGATGAAACGGCAACATTTCGCGCACCGCATCCATGTAACACGGACACGGCAAGCAGAACCGCTGCAACAAACCCTAAAAACCTGTACATCTGTCTTTCAACTGTCTACATCGATATTCCACAAACCATAAAAATCACTCAACGCCGGTATGTCCGTATCCGCCCTCGCCTCTTTCTGTGGCATCCAGCTCGTCCACGAGGACAAATTCTGCCTGCTCATGCCGCGCAATAACCATTTGAGCAATGCGCTCTCCGTCGTTGACGACAAAGTCTTCGGAAGACATGTTCACGAGCAAAACACCGATTTCACCGCGATAATCGGCATCTATCGTGCCGGGGGAATTAAGCACGGTGATACCGTGTTTGAGAGCCAGACCGCTTCGCGGACGCACCTGAGCCTCGTATCCCGGAGGCAGTGCAATGTGCAGTCCGGTGGGTATCAGACACCTTTCCAGCGGATGCAGTACCACAGCCCCGCCGATATTCGCCCTCAGGTCCATTCCGGCACTCTGTTCCGTGGCATACGCCGGCAAAGGCTGATGACCCTTGTTTATGACTTTTATACGTATCATTGTTTTAATTTTAGTTTCACACATGCCTGCTGCGGGAAGCCGCAACTTCCATATTTAGAATTGCAAATGTAGCCATTTATATTTATATAATTGTATTTTTTAATGTCAAAATACAAGAATTTAGCCAAAATTAGACTACTTTTGCGCTGACTGCAAGGCACATATCAACACTCCGGCACAGGCATGGAAGAAGACATTGCCCTGGCAGCAGCAAAGCAGTAAACAAACAACAGCAAAATAAAAGACATCATGAAGTGGGAAAAACTCATATCAAACAAACGTTTGGGACAGGAAGACAGACACTCCGAAAGGCACGATGACCGCAGCGAGTTCAAGCGCGACTACGACCGACTGATATTCTCCGCCCCGTTCAGGCGCATGCAGAACAAGACACAGGTGTTTCCCCTTCCGGGCAGCATCTTCGTCCACAACCGCCTCACCCACAGCCTCGAGGTGGCAAGCGTGGGCATGTCGCTGGGCAACGACGTGGCAAACGCGGTACTGAAAAGGCGTCCGGAACTCGCCGGAACGCTGTTTCCGCAAATAGGAACAATCGTAAGCACGGCATGCCTTGCCCACGACATGGGCAACCCTCCTTTCGGACATTCGGGCGAAAAGGCGATACAGACGTTTTTCACCGAGGGTAAGGGGGCGTTCTTAAAAGACCGGCTCGACAGCAGCATCTGGCAGGACATAACCCACTTTGAGGGAAACGCCAATGCGTTCCGCCTGCTGGCACACCGTTATAAGGGCCGCCGCGAAGGCGGGTTTGTGATGACCTACTCCACACTCGCTTCCATTGTAAAATATCCTTTCGCATCGTCCATGACAAACAACGAGCACACCAAGTTCGGATTTTTCAGCACCGAAGCCGGCATATACCGGAAAATTGCCGATGAATTGGGCATTTTACGCAAATCGGCGGAGGATGAGCCGCCCGTCTACGCACGCCATCCTTTAGTGTATCTTGTAGAGGCGGCAGACGATATATGCTATGAGATAATGGACATTGAAGACGCTCACAAGCTCAGGATTATTTCTTTTGAAGAGACCAAAGAACTGCTATTGGGATTTTTCGACGACACTACAAGAGGCAAGATAGAGAAAAGGATAAAGGATGAGGAAATCACCGATGACAGCGAAAAGATTGTATACCTGCGCGCCTGTGTCATAGGGAAGCTCGAAAACGAATGTGTTGAAGCGTTCCTTAGACACGAGGAGGAGATTATGAGCGGAACTTTCTCAGGATGCCTTATCGGCGCAATATCCGACAGGCAGCGCGAAGCTTACAGGCGGTGCATAGATATGTCAATAAGGAAGATTTACAAGAGCAAGCCCGTACTTGACGTTGAACTGAGCGGTTTTAAGATTATGGAGACGCTGATGGAGGTGATGACCGATGCTGCCGTACACCCGGACCGCTTCTACTCACGCCAGATTATAAGCCGTGTGAGCAGCCAGTACGACATAGACTCGCCGGACCTGGCAACGCGCATCATGGCTGTAATAGACTATATAAGCGGCATGACCGATGTTTACGCGCTCGATATCTACCAGAAAATCAACGGTATCAGCCTGCCGGTAATTTAATGTGAATTCAACGAAAGACTCATGCTTAGCGCCCAGAAAGGGCAGTGAACACACAGCCCGGGGCAGAGCGTAGCGGCACCCCGGGTATCGGCGACACTGGTAACATGCCGCCCTGAAAGGGCAAAAGCCTTAATGTCACCCGCTATGTAGCAAAGCATTACAATGGTTTTGTGATTTTACAAGACCATGCTTTTGCCCTTTCAGGGAGACAGACCCACACGCATTATACCCCGGGGTGCCGCTACGCTC
>ERZ778514.345-NODE-345-length-45766-cov-6.287152_pt1 | contig 45766 bp, 48 predicted proteins | sample MGYA00510344_ERZ778514 | MGnify/ENA primary metagenome ERZ778514 (study PRJEB29527, sample SAMN07138968) | mouse gut metagenome | material: feces | host: mouse | place: China:Nanjing | collected 2016-01-25 ...
AAAAAGGAATCTCAAAAGCCAGATAAATAAAGGCTTAAAGATTCCGAGAGTCTATTAAATAGGAATGGAGAAATATAACATCATTCCGTCCTGCTGGTTAGCGGCGACATATGATAAATGCCGATGGAAAGATTTGGTGCGTTTTTGATGAAAAATAACTTGCAAAGTAAGCAGATGTTTGTTATAACCCAAATATAAATTAAATAGAGCTCGTTAGATAAGAAAAACGGAAAGATAACAGGTTGTTATATCTTTTGCGTTTTTCTTTTTTTTTGGCAGACGTGTCAAAGGAACAAAGATTTGAAAGTTTTATGAAAAGGAGAAGAGTATGCATAGTATTGAAGATTTTGACATGAATTTATTTTCTCTGAAAGGGAAGAACGCGATTGTAACAGGAGGAAACTCTGGATTAGGACAAGGATTTGCGACGGCTCTTGCAAAAGCAGGCGCGAATATACTGGCTGTAAGTATTATGGATGACGGCGGAGAAACAAAAGAGATCATAGAAAGATGCAACGTAGGGTATAAACTTGTGATCACGGATATTACTGCAGAAGGAAACTGTAAAAAGGTGGTTGACACTTGTATAGACACATTTGGAAGTGTTGATATTCTGGTAAACTGTGCAGGCCGCGGAATCAATATTCAGGATGTGACAAAATTCGGAAAGGATTCATGGGACAAAGTAGTGGCGCTGAATTTATCCGCAGCTTTCGAGATGACCCATGAAGTATGTAAACCAATGATCAAACAGAATAGCGGGAAAATTATTAATATCGGTTCACTGTTCACATTCCTAGGCGGGCAGTGGGATCCGGCATATGCGGCAACGAAGCATGGAATTTCTGGACTTGCAAAAGCAATGTGTGATGAATTGGGGCAGTGGAATATCCAGGTCAATACGATCGCGCCCGGATATTTTGCTACAAAATTAACAGCGGATACCAGAGCGGATGAAGCTGCAAGTCGTAGGATCTTGGAACATATTCCGGCTAATCGCTGGGGAGAGGTTTACGATCTTATGGGAGCATGTGTATTTTTAGCCAGTGATGCTTCAAATTATGTGAACGGAACTGTTCTGACAGTAGACGGAGGATATCTGGTACGATAATCAGTTGATAAATGTTTTTAAAAAATAAGAGAGGGATAAAATATGGGAAAAAAACAAAATAAATGGATTACCTTCATAATTATATGTCTTACGACGGGTGTTATTACAGAATTGCCTTATTTGCGATGGGCATTGTATGAACCGCTGAGAGAGTTTCTGGGACAGAGTAATACGCAATTTGGAATGTCCGCAAGTTTATTTGGTCTGTTATCTATGATTTTATATATTCCAGGAGGATGGGTTGCGGATAGATTTTCGCACAAGACGCTGTTTGCCGTGTCTTCGATCGGCTGCGGGCTGTTAGGATTCTGGCTTGCGACAGCGCCTGGATTTACAACCGTAATGATCATTCATGGTTTGTGGTCGGTTACGAATATTGGTCTGTTCTGGCCTACTATGACAAAAGCGATCGCATTGCTGGAAGACAGCGAGGGGCAGGGAAAAGTATTTGGATTTTTTGAGGGTGTCCGGGGCGTGTTTGTTGTTGTGATGTGGCTGGGATTGATGAAGGTCTTTGAAAATATGGGTGGAATGAGGATGGTAATCATCGTAATGTCTGTACTATCGATTATTTGCGGTATATTGTCGATCTTGTTTATGCCAAGCAATAAAGATGCGGATGCAACGAGTTCAGGAACGATTATGAAAGATATGGGAAAAGCGCTGAAGTATCCGGTCACTTGGCTGTGTGCAGGAACGATTCTCTGTGTCTATTCGGTTTACAGTGCTTCCTCTTATATGCAGCCATACTGTCAGGAAGTGCTTGGAATGACAGTGGTAGTTGCCGGGTATGTAGGAATTATTAAGAAAGATGTGATACGTCTTGCGGCAGCGCCGTTCAGTGGATGGCTTTCTAAAAAATGGGGCGGAAGATGTGCAGCGCTTATCGGCGTATTCGGTGCGATGCTGGTTGCCACGCTGGTCATTTTACTTGTGCTGCCGTCAGGAGGGGATTTTGTGGCCCTTACGGTGATCATTATGGTAGCGTCTTCTTTTGCAATCTATGGTATGCGGGGAATGTATTATGCGATTATCGGGGAGGCAGGAACTCCGGCGGCCATTTACGGAACAGTATCTGGTATCGCAATGTTTGTAGGATTTTCGCCGGACTTCTTTAATCCGACATTGATCGGAAGCTGGCTGGATCAATATCCGGGAGCAGCAGGATACCGAATGATATTCATCTATATGTTAGTTACGATGCTTGTAGGACTTGGATTTGTTGCGTTATTGATGAAGCATAATAAAAAGAACAAGAAAGAGGTAGCAGAAACTGACGGGACAGTAAAATGCAACCATATATGCAATTTTCCGGGAAATGCCGAGTGCAAAAATCATTGTGATTCTGTTTTTTGCTGCATTGCTGCTTTCTATGATTACAGCTATGGATTCAACGACAAATTCAATTGCTGCTTTATCTACCACGGGAATCTCACCTGAAGAACAGGAAGCACCGGTGTTTTTAAAGGTAATGTGGGGTGCGATGTTTGCAGTGTTGTCATATATTATGCTGACAATTGCCGAAATAGATGGGATTAAGCTGGTTTCTAATCTTGGGGGGCTTCCTAATATCTTTATTATATTCGGCGGAATCGTCTGTGTGTTGATCATTGCGGGGAATGTCGAAAAATATAATATTGTAGACAAGATTCCAGAAGACAAGGCCCTGAAAGAGACAGATGCAAAGGAGGAGAATTAATATGACAAGAAAAAGCAGAGCATGGGGATCGCCATCCAGATATATTCAAGGAATGGGAGAGATACAAAGGCTTCCGGAACATACCGCAAAATTCGGGGATAGAGTGGGAGCTGTCATTGATGTATTTTTCTTTGATTCTTATACAAAAATCTTGAAAAACAGATATGAGGAAAGGGAGCAATCTTTTCACAGCATAAAATATGAAGAGGAAGTGACCATCCAATATATAGAATCTGTTGTGGAAATTATGAAGAAGTATTCACCGGATGTAATTGTTGGGATTGGTGGGGGAAAAAGCATTGACTCGGCAAAAAGTGTTGCGGCAAAAATGCAGGAAGGGTATGGGATATACGGATCGCCTGCATATGCAGTGGATCATGGAGTGCTGGAACTTGCAGAAAGGAAGCCGGATATATGCTTAAGCGGAATCAATTATGGAGAAAATCTTGGAACGAATCTTACCTGCAGCGGTACAGTAGGCGCGATTCTTGAGGCAAGTACACATCAAATCCCCGGAATTGCATTTTCAATCCCGGCAGAAATCAGCATACAGAGGAGTCGTAAATATCCTGAAATGAATTGGGAAGCAATAAAAAAAGTTGTTTATTATTGGACGGACAGACTCCTCTCGGAAACAGAAATCTCGGGCTCAAAGTGGCTGAATATTAACATGCCGGGTACGATTCCGCCGCCGCAGGAATATCGCTTCACAAAACAAAGTATGCAGAATTACTTTGTTTTCCGAAAACCGCTGAAAAGAGATTTTTCAAAACAATATGATTTTACAACAGTTATTAATTATGAAAAAAACAAGCTGGACGAAAGAGATGATATCTATGCGGTATGTGTTCAAAAAATAACATCCGTTACGCCGATCGTTCATGATCTGACGGAGCCAAAGTTGCGGTAATGAATTATGCGCAACCGCGCTGCGTATTTCGGCGGATATTATAAAGCAATTGCGGCTAAATCGAAAACATGATAAGGTAATAAACAGGAGAATGAGTATGACGAAGGAGATTACTATTATGCAGGAGATTAAGTGTCCCAATTGCGGAGAGGTTTTTGCAGTGGATGAGTCGGGATATGCCCAGATTCTTCAGCAGGTCAGGGATAAAGAATTTGAAAAAGAGCTTAAACGCCGGGAAGATGATCTTGCCGGGATGAAAGAGAGCGAGCTGAAGCTTGTGAGAATGGAGCAGAAGGAAGAATTTAACAAGCTGCTTTCTTCGAAAGAGGCTGCGATATTTGAAAAGGAAAAAGAGATTTCTAAAAAGGAAGCGGAGATTGAAAAGCTGAGGGGCCAGTTGTCAAATAAGGCGACGGAAAGTGAACTGAAGGCGCAGTCCATACAAAGACAGTATGAGGAAAGACTGAAGCTTAAGGATGAGCAGATTGAATATTACAAGGACTTTAAGGCAAGACAATCTACGAAAATGGTAGGTGAGAGCCTGGAGCAGCATTGCCTGACACAGTTTAATTCTCTGAGGATGACTGCATTTCCCAATGCTTACTTTGAAAAGGATAACGATGCGAGGTCGGGAAGCAAAGGCGATTTCATCTTCAGAGAAGAGGTAGATGGAGTGGAATTTATATCCATTATGTTTGAGATGAAAAATGAGATGGATGAGACTGCTACCAAGCATAAGAATGAGGACTTTTTTAAAGAACTTGACAAGGATCGGAGAGAAAAGAAGTGTGAGTATGCTGTGATGGTCTCCTTGCTTGAGATTGATAACGAGCTTTATAATAACGGAATCGTAGATGTTTCTTACAAATATGAGAAAATGTATGTGATCCGTCCTCAGTTTTTCATCCCGATGATAACCCTGTTAAGGAATGCAGCTCTGAATTCACTGCAATACAGAAAGGAACTAGAGGCGGCAAAGCACCAGCAGATTGACGTTCTTCATTTTGAAGAAAATATGAATGCCTTTAAAGAAGGATTTGCCCGTAATTACAGGATAGCAAGTAATAAATTTAAGACAGCTATCGAAGAGATCGATAAGACTATCTCACATTTGCAAAAGACAAAAGAGGCGCTGCTCTCCTCGGAGAATAATCTCCGTCTTGCCAATAATAAAGCAGAGGATCTGAGTATTAAAAGACTGACAAAAAATGCGCCGTCGGTGAAAGAGATGTTTGATGAACTGGATGTGAACGATGGTTAAATTTGATGAGCGCTATTTAACTCTGGTTCAATTGTGAAAGTTCTGATTATTTGATATGATTAAATCAGCAAAGGCCAATGCAATAAACGAAGAGGAGATAGTATATGCAGTTAGGCGAAGTGATCAGAACATACAGAAAAAGTAAAAGTATGACGCAGGAGGAGATGGCGTACAGGCTCGGAGTAACCGCTTCAGCAGTGAACAAATGGGAGAAAGGTAATTCACTTCCTGATATTATGCTGTTGGCTCCGATTGCAAGGTTACTTAATATTTCATTAGATACGTTATTGTCTTTTCAGGAGGAGCTGACGGAGAGTGAAATTAACGAAATTGTCTGCGAGGTGCAGCGGCAATTAAAAGAAGAGACATATGATGAGGCATTTTGCTGGGCGAAGAAAAGGCTTGAGCAGTATCCCAATTGCGAGCAGTTGATCTGGCAGTTGGCGGTGGTTCTTGATGCTCATCGTTTGTTTCAGAATATTCCTGTTAATCAGGATTATGATGAGTATCTGTGCTCATTATATGTCCGTGTGCAAAACAGTGAGGATGAGGTGATGCGCAGCAGAGCGGCAGATTCCTTGTTCGGCTTTTATATGCGGAGGGAACAGTATGACAAAGCAGAAGAGTGTCTGAAATATTTTTCCGAACAGAATCCGGAGAGAAAAAGAAAGCAGGCGCAGCTTTACAGCGAGACAGATCGGCTGCAGGAGGCCCATAAAGTGTATGAGGAACTGCTGTTTTCGGGGTATCAGATGCTGAGTGTGACACTTAACGGGATGTACAGGCTGGCAATGCGGGAAAATGACATGGAGAGAGCGCATATGCTTGCCGCAAAGCAGGAAGAAGTGGCAGTGTGTTTTGAAATGGGAAAATATTACGAGGTTTCAGGCAGGCTTGACATAGCCACATCCTTGCGGGATGCAGGGGCTATCGTGGAGATAGCCAAGGAGATGATCTCCAGCGTGGAAGAGATTGACAGCTTTCAAAAATCTCCGCTTTATGAGCATATGGAGTTCAAAAAAATAAGTGAAGAATTTAAGGCGGAATTGAAAGAAAACCTGCTTCAGTGTTTCCGGGACGAAGAGAGCTATGGATTTTTGAAAGATCATAAGGAATGGCAGGAGTTATTGTTATAATTCTTCTACAAACAGAACACCTTTTTCATGTGCCAGAACTTCAATCATCTCTGTGTGGGTACGGTTTACTTCGCTGGAGACGGTTACAATATAGCTGAGCGCCCGTTGTTTGCCGTCAGGATCGTGCCAGCTGTAGCCTCTGCTGATCTGGATATTATGTACTTCAATCTGGTGGTCTTTGGCATATTGCAGAAATTCGCTGAAGCCGCCTTTCTTTGTGTTGTATTCGATATAAAGATCCAGATATCTTGACTTTTTGCGAAGCCAGATGTCAAATTTTAAAAGACCTGATACGGTAAATGCAATTGCGATTCCGCCAAAAATCGCACCCTCATAGAAGCCGATCCCGATTGCAAGACCACTGCAGGCCGCTGTCCACAGACCGGCTGCAGTGGTGATCCCCATAATCTTATTTCTGCCGGTCAATACGATCGTCCCGGCGCCTAAAAAACCGACTCCGCTGATCACCTGTGCGCCGAGCCGCACAGGATCTCCAGTCTGATAGGTGATATATACATACTGATTCGTCATCATAACTAGAGCTGAACCAAGGCATACTAAGATATAAGTACGAAGCCCTGCCGGACGGTTCTTCTTGCCGCGCTCAATTCCAAGAATGCCTCCAACAAGAACAGACAGGCAGATTCTGAGCAGAATTGACGCGTGATTCAAATCTCTGAGATGAACCATCGTATTTTCTAAAAAATTCCATCCGTTCATGTTGGCTTTCCCCTTTTCTTTCGCAGATTTCTTCATAAAGACTTTAGTAAAGCATTAATACATTTGCTGAAATACTCTATTTAATTTATAGCATGAATTTCCGTATAAAACAAGAATAAGCAAAAAGAATAAAGAATCAATTTATGTGTCTTGTCATATGTAAATATATATGCTATACTGTGCCGGGATATTAGAAATCGTTATGATTTTACAGGAGGATTATAAAGATGACGATCACGGAGGAGATACAGGCTCTGAAGAAAGAGAAAAATGCAGTGATTCTGGCACATTACTATGTGGAGCCTCAAGTACAGGAAATTGCGGATTACATAGGTGATTCTTATTATCTGAGCAAAGTGGCTTCAGAGACTGGAGCGGGGACGATTGTATTCTGTGGCGTGTCTTTTATGGGGGAGAGCGCGAAAGCTCTGAATCCAGAAAAGATTGTGCTCATGCCGGATATCAGTGCGGACTGCCCTATGGCGCACATGGCAGACACAGAGACCATTAAAAACATGCGCGAAAAATATGAGGATCTGGCAGTGGTATGCTACATTAATTCTACGGCGGAACTCAAAAGGCACTCAGACGTGTGCGTAACATCTGCAAATGCGGTTAAGATAGTGAAAGCGCTCCCTAATAAGAATATATTTTTCATTCCAGACAGGAATCTTGCACATTTTATCGCAGATCAGATACCTGAGAAGAATTTTATTTATAATGAAGGGTATTGCCCAACTCACGATAAGATGCAGACTGAAGAGATGCAGAAAGCGAAATCAGAACATCCGGACGCGAAAGTGCTGGCCCATCCAGAATGCCCGAAGACAGTGCTTCAGCTGGCTGATTATGTGGGCAGTACGTCCGGTATAATAAAATATGCAACAGAAAGCAAGGATATGGAATTTATAATCTGTACAGAGGAAGGAGTTTCTTATGAGCTTACGCAGAGGAATCCCGATAAAAAATTCTACTTTACGGATACACTTCCGGTCTGTCCGGATATGAAGCTGATCACGCTTAAGAAGGTGCTTCATGTGTTAAAGACCAAAGATAATGAAGTGCATATGGACTCCGGACTTGCACAAGAGACAAGGCGGCCGCTTAATAGGATGCTGGAGCTTGCAAAATAGCGGCGGGGGATGGTAAGATGGATAAAGAGACGGATGTAGTAATTGCAGGAACAGGTGTAGGGGGGCTTTTTACGGCCTTGAATCTTCCTAGGGATATACAGATTGTTATGATAACAAAGTCAGACCTTAAGAGCAGTGATTCCTTTCTTGCGCAGGGCGGTATATGTGTCATGCGGGATGAGGAGGACTATGACGGGTATTTTGAAGATACTATGCGGGCCGGACATTATGAGAACCGGAAAGAGTCTGTGGATATTATGCTGCGCGGTTCCAGAGAAGTCATTGATGCGCTGGTAGGATATGGGGTGGAGTTCGCCAGAGAGAATGGTGAGTTTCTATATACGAGAGAAGGAGCGCATTCAAGACCACGGATTCTGTTCCATGAGGACATTACCGGAGAAGAAATTACAAGCAAGCTTCTGGCAGGGGTAAAGAGATGTCCGAACATAACGATTTACGAATATACAACAATGACAGATATTATAGAAGAAGATGGCATGTGCCGTGGAATCATGGTGCGGACAAAAGAGAATGAGCAATTTAGTATTCTTGCTCAAAATACTGTTCTGGCAACGGGAGGAATCGGCGGACGTTATCAGCACTCCACAAATTTCCCGCACCTGACGGGAGATGCACTGGATATTGCCAAGGAGCATAATATTCGTATGGAGAACATGGATTATGTACAGTTCCATCCGACGACACTTTATTCGGAAAAGCCCGGGCGAAGATTCCTGATTTCCGAGTCGGTGCGGGGAGAAGGCGCTGTGCTTTATAATAAGAAGAAAGAACGGTTTGTTAATGAGCTGCTTCCAAGGGATGTGGTGGCGGAAGCAATCCGCCGGCAGATGAAAGAGGATGGGACGGATTATGTGTGGCTGTCTATGGAATATATTGAAAAAGAGGTCATTTTAAATCATTTTCCCCATATCTATAAGCACTGTCTGGAGGAAGGGTATGATGTAACATGCGAATGTATTCCGGTAGTCCCGGCACAGCATTATTTTATGGGAGGAATCTGGGTGGATTCGGACAGCCAGACTTCTATGAAACAATTGTTTGCAGTAGGAGAGACAAGCTGTAACGGCGTGCACGGAGCGAACCGGCTGGCGAGCAATTCTCTGTTAGAGAGTCTTGTGTTTGCAAAACGTGCGGCGGAAAAGATAAAAGATAAATAGAAGCAAAGGAAGGAGCGGATTTCTGATGAATGATATTACAATGCGTCTGCAGGCAGACCACCTGATTATGGAGGCGCTGAAGGAAGATATTTCCAGCGAGGATGTCACGACGAATTCTGTGATGAAAGAGGCGGCGGCAGGCGAGGTGGAGCTGATCTGTAAACAAGACGGGATCATAGCAGGACTGGAGGTATTTCGGAGAGTTTTTGAACTGCTAGATGAAAAAACAGAGATCACATTTTGCTGTAAAGACGGTGACGCGGTGACGAAGGGGCAGAAAATGGGACTCCTTAAGGGTGATATCCGTGTGCTGCTTTCCGGAGAGAGGGTGGCGCTTAATTACCTGCAGAGAATGAGCGGGATTGCTACCTATACCCATTCTTTAGCAAAGCTTCTGGAGGGAAGTAAGACAAAGCTTTTGGATACGAGGAAGACGACGCCGAATATGCGTATTTTTGAAAAATATGCGGTGCGCGTGGGAGGCGGCTACAATCACCGCTACAACCTTTCCGACGGGGTGCTTTTAAAGGACAACCACATCGGGGCGGCGGGCAGCGTGACGAAGGCTGTCGAGATGGCGAAGGCTTATGCGCCCTTTGTCCGCAAGATTGAGGTGGAGACGGAGAATCTTGATATGGTGAAAGAGGCCGTGGAGGCGGGCGCAGATATTATCATGCTTGACAATATGTCACCGGAGGAGATGCGTAAGGCTATTGCGTTGATTGACGGGCGGGCTGAGACGGAGTGCTCGGGAAATGTGACGAAGGAAAATATTGACAGTCTTACTTCCCTTGGGGTTGATTATATTTCCAGCGGGGCGCTGACCCATTCTGCGCCGATACTGGATATTTCGCTGAAAAACCTTCACGCGGTTTAGGAAAGGGGCAGTTATATGACGAAAATGGAACGGAGACGGGAGATTGTCCGGATTATCCGTGAGAGCAGGGAGCCGGTTCCGGCGAAGGAGCTGGCAAGACTCTGCGATGTGAGCCGTCAGGTGATCGTGCAGGATATGGCGCTTATCCGCGAGGCGGGAATTGATATCATCGCTACGAACCGGGGATATATCGTAAATACTCCTCATGCAGTGCAGCGGGTGTTCAAAGTGAGTCACACGGATGAGCAGATGGAGGATGAGCTGTGTGCGATCGTTGACCTTGGCGGGAAAGTGGTGAACGTCATGATAAACCACCGGGTCTACGGGAGGATGGAGGCGCGCCTTGATATCAACTCCCGGAAGAAGGTGACGGAGTTTATTGAAAATATCCGGCTCGGGAAGTCAAGCCCTCTTAAAAATATCACTTCGAATTATCATTATCATACCGTTGAGGCGGAGAATGAAGAGATTCTTAACGGCATCGAGGATGTGCTGCGAGAGAAAGGGTATCTGGTGGAGGAGACGAAAAAGCAGAGGGATAGATTGTTTATTGGAGAAATTAGGGGTAGTTGAAACGAAACGTTTTATTGCCGTGATTAACAGAGAAAAACATTTTCCAGAAAATAATGTTAGTTTCGCTATAACAGAAGTTAAAATCGAACGCATGCTATTGATTTCCGGAAAAGAAACTTTCATTCAAAGAACTCGAAAAAAGCATAGCGCTGGCACAGTCTACGACAGTGGGAGAATGTTGCTGTAAAGATGCCGAAACGGCAAGGCTTGATGTGGGAGTCAGGACTGTAGAGCGATATGTAAATGAAGATCAGTAATAAAACATCGTAGCTTGCGGTCTTTGATTTTCATGCTTTTTTAGATATTTCTATGGTTACGGTTGAAAGCCCAGCAGCTAAAACTTTGCGCCAGATTATGCTGGATATCAAATAAGGTCAGGAGGGGTTTGCAATGAAAAAATTGACAGTATTATTTTTAAGCTTTTTGCTTTGCTTTTGCATGTGTGCATGCGGCCAGAAAAAAGAGGAGGCCGTGGAGGAGAAAAAAGCCGTGACGGAATCCGTGACAGAGGAATCCGACGTTTCAGAGGCTATGCCCGAATTTTCGGTGAAAGACCTTGAGGGCAATACGGTTACGAATGATATATTCTCACAGGCGGACATTACGGTGGTGAATTTCTGGGCGACCTACTGCAGCCCGTGTATTAATGAGATGCCCGAGCTTAATGAATGGTCAGAGTCTATGCCGGAGAATGTCCAGATCATAGGCATCGCGGCGGATGTGCCGTCGGAGGATTCCGACCAGTACGCCCTAGCGCAGCAGGTTGTGGAAAAGACAGGCGTGAAATTTGTGAATCTATTGGCGGGAGAGGAATTTAATCCTCTTATCCGGGAGATTGTCGGGGTTCCTACTACATTTTTTGTGGACAGCGAAGGGAAGTTTGTGGGCAGCCCGATTGTCGGCATGGACGTGGCAGGATATAAGAGTTTTGTGGAGGGGTATCTTGATGCATTGGAGTAAAACCTTGAACCAGAAAAAACGGGCGATTCATGCGCTTGTCTCGCTGGCCGCGGCCTGCATGATGGTGTGGGGAATTTACCGGGGCGAGGTGGCTGTCGTCCTTGGAAAGGCGGTCAATGTCTGCCTGGAATGCATCGGATTGGGGTAAGCATATGAGAATCAGTCAGGAAGTAAAAAGGAAAATCATTCAGATTGCCGCATTTGGCTATTCCAACACATATCTTCGCAATTTTGCCGGCGGGCAGCTCTATAAGGGTAGATGGAAACAATTCTGCAATCCGGGGATGAACTGCTATTCCTGCCCGGCGGCAAGGCTCTCCTGCCCCATCGGCGCCATGCAGGCGGTGGGCGGCGCGATGAATTTTAATATAAGCTTTTATGTGACAGGGTTTGTACTGGCGGTGGGAGTCGTATTTGGAAGGGCGGTATGCGGCTATATCTGCCCGTTCGGATTGATACAGGAATTATTATATAAGATACCGTCGCCAAAGAGAAAGCTTTGGAAGGGATTTACCTATGTGAAATATGTCCTTCTGGTCTTTTTTGTCCTGCTGTTCCCGGTATTGATTACAAATGAGCTGGGGATGGGAGCGCCCGCATACTGCGAGTATATCTGCCCGGTAGGAACGCTGGAGGGAGGACTGCCCTTGCTCGCCACCCATCCAGAGCTTAGAAAGGTCATCGGCACACTGTTTTCCGTAAAGGCAGTTATCCTTGTGCTGACGCTGATAGGATGTGTCGTCATCTGCCGCTTTTTTTGCAAGGTGATGTGCCCGCTTGGAGCCATCTACGGCATCCTGAATAAGATCAGCATTTACCACATGGAAGTGGATAAAGAAAGATGTATCTCCTGCGGGAAATGCCGTGGGGTGTGCCCGATGGATGTTGACCCCGTAAACACGCCGGATTCCGCCGAGTGCATCCGCTGCGGGAAATGTACGGTGAGCTGTCCTGAGAACGTACTCTCGCTTAGGTTTCGTGCAGAGTGATTTTGAGAATGTTGTGAACCGTGAAAGATGATTTTTACATAGTAAAACGTGTTCCGAATAGGAGCAGGGCAGAAAATTATGGATTGACAGGACGGAAGAAATGGCTAATTATTAATAATTAAGAAATGGGTTTTCACCGTACATCTTGTTACGGCTTGCTCGTTTCTTTTTTATTGCCAGAATATCATACAGATATTTTCTGCCATTTTCAGCATGGTTAATCAGAAGACGGGCATGGAAGAGATTGTATCTGACAAGCGATAGAAAAAGCGACGAGGTTAAAAAGTTACAGAAAAAAGATGATAGAATTATTAAAAAGATAACTCCAAATATGATAGAAAGGGATATTGGAATATTTATCTGTAACTCTTAGGGTTCTGGTGAAGCTGGTAAGTGTAAGAAGTTTGGATGAATTTCAGGGGATTTCGGACGGCAATTACCCGATGCTTCAGGAAAAAAGGAGAAATTGCAGGAGCCGTATTTGGCCGTGCCGGAAGTGATGCAAATTCAATGGAAGAATATATGAATGATGACGGAACTGTTATTCCATATGAAACTTTTGAAAAGTTTATGGCAGAGAGCAATGTCTCGCCGGACAATGAGGTCTGTTTCTTCTGCGGAACAGGCTGGAGAGCGACTATGCCGCTGCTGCTCGGATATGAGAAAGGGTGGGAGGTTACTTTGTACGATGGCGGCTGGTGGGCATGGACGCGTGACCTTAAAAATAATGAGGTACAGATGCTGACGCCGGATCAGGCAAAGACATGTGCAAGATTTCAGTACGAGGAAAAAGAGGTGACACTAAAAGTCGGTGATAAAGATAAAGAAGTAAATTCTGTTTCTATATTTCCGGCGAGCGGAACGATGCCCCCAGTCCGGTTTAAATCTGACAATACGGATGTAGTGACCGTATCGGAGGATGGAAAAGTGACGGCGGTAGGAGAAGGAACGGCAACAATCAAAATGATTGCGACGGATTTTTCGGGAAGAAATACTTCTTATACTATAACAGTAACAAAATAGATGTCCAAAGCGGTTTTCCAACTCTTAAGACTTTCTGAAATACACTGAATTTCCTTGACAAATCTCTTCCCGGTCGCTATGATAGTCAATAGTTTAAAACCTTAAAGGCGATGAAAAAGAGGAGTACGCACATTTGCCCTGACAGAGAGAGCGGCAAGGAGGCTGAGAGCCGTTTCAGAATGTAAAGTGCGGAAGGTAGCTTTTGAGCCGGATTGCTGAACCGCTGTGTATGCAGAGCCCGCAGGAAGAAGATGCAGATACCTGCAGGGACCGCGGAATCCCGCAGAAACTAGGCAGTCCCGGAGTCGTTCCCGTTATCGAATAAGATGAGATATAGAGCGTTTCTTCTATATAAATAAAGGTGGTACCGCGATGATAAATCGCCCTTTACAGCGTAGAGGGCGGTTTTTTACGTCCTCATTTGTGAAAAGTTTGTGAAAATCTTAGAAACTAAGGAGAGAGAGTATGGGTGAGAATCTGAACAAAACCTACAATCCGAAGGAGATTGAGGCAAAGCTTTATGAGAAGTGGTGTGAGAACAAGTATTTCCACGCGGAGGTGGACAGGGAGAAAAAGCCGTTTACAACAGTGATGCCGCCTCCGAATATTACCGGAAAGCTGCATATGGGCCATGCGTTAGACAATACGCTCCAGGATATCCTGATCCGCTATAAGAGGATGCAGGGGTACAATGCGCTCTGGGTGCCAGGTACGGACCACGCGGCGATTTCCACGGAGGTCAAGGTGACGAACCAGCTTAAGGACGAGGGGATTGATAAGAAGGAGCTGGGGCGCGAGAAATTCCTTGAGCGTACATGGCAGTGGAAAGAGGAGTATGCCGGAACCATCGAGGGACAGCTTAAAAAGCTGGGCGTTTCCTGCGACTGGGACAGAGAGCGTTTCACGATGGACGAGGGATGTTCAAAGGCGGTTGAAGAAGTATTTATCAAGCTTTATGAGGAAGGATATATCTATAAGGGATCGAGAATCATCAACTGGTGTCCGGTGTGTAAGACATCTCTTTCTGATGCAGAGGTTGAGCATGAGGAGCAGGACGGACATTTCTGGCATATCAAGTACCCGCTTGTGGGGAGCGATGATTATCTTGAGATTGCCACGACGCGTCCGGAGACGATGCTCGGCGATACGGCTATCGCAGTTCATCCGGATGATGAGCGTTATAAGGATATCGTAGGCAAAAAGGCGATTCTGCCGCTGGTGGGAAAAGAGATACCGATCGTTGCGGATTCTTACGTTGACAAAGAGTTTGGTACGGGCGCAGTGAAGATCACACCGGCTCATGACCCCAATGACTTTGAGGTGGGAAAGCGCCACAACCTGCCGGAGATCAATGTGATGAATGACGATGCCACCATCAATGAAAACGGCGGAAAGTACGCGGGGATGGACCGTTACGCAGCTCGTGAGCTGATGGTGAAGGAGCTTGAGGAGCAGGGATTATTGGTAAAGATCGTTCCTCACAGCCACAATGTGGGAACTCACGACAGATGTCATACGACGGTCGAGCCGCTTATTAAGCAGCAATGGTTTGTCCGGATGGAGGAACTTGCAAAGCCGGCGATCAATGCTATTAAGACAGGCGAGCTTAAGTTTGTGCCGGAACGTTTTGATAAGATTTATCTGCACTGGCTCGAGAATATCCGTGACTGGTGTATATCCAGACAGATCTGGTGGGGACACAGGATTCCGGCGTACTACTGCGACGAGTGCGGCGAGATAGTCGTATCAAGGACGAAGCCAGAGACTTGCCCAAAGTGCGGCTGTACACATATGACGCAGGACGAGGATACTTTGGATACATGGTTTTCTTCCGCATTGTGGCCGTTCTCCGTGCTTGGATGGCCGGAGAAGACAGAAGACCTCGATTATTTCTATCCGACAGATGTGCTTGTAACAGGTTATGATATCATTTTCTTCTGGGTAATCCGTATGGTATTTTCCGGGTATGCGCATACTGGCAGATCACCGTTCCATACCGTATTCATTCATGGATTGGTAAGAGATTCTCTCGGCCGGAAGATGAGTAAATCTCTTGGAAATGGTATTGATCCGCTGGAGATCATCGACCAGTACGGCGCGGACGCTCTGCGTATGACTCTTGTGACAGGGAATGCGCCGGGGAATGATATGCGTTTTTATAACGAGCGGGTAGAGGCAAGCCGTAATTTTGCCAATAAGGTATGGAATGCATCGCGTTTTATCATGATGAACCTTGGGGACAAAGAGCTTACGGAGCCGACGGGCATGAAGTTCCGCCCGGGGGATAGATGGATCATGTCCAGATGCAATAATCTGGTGAGGGAAGTAACCGAGAATATGGATAAATTCGAGCTTGGTATCGCGCTTGCGAAGCTCTATGATTTCATATGGGATGAGTTCTGCGACTGGTATATCGAGCTGGCCAAATACCGCATCTATCATGCGGATGAAGATGCAGAGAGCGCCAATGATGCATTGTGGACTTTGAGAGAGGTTCTTAAGAAAGCGTTGAAGCTTCTACACCCGTATATGCCATTTGTAACAGAGGAAATCTACAGTAAACTTATACCAGAGGAGGATTCTCTTATGATGTCCCAGTGGCCGGAATATGACGAGAACTTAAATTCTCCGATGGCCGAGAGAATTGTAGACCATTATAAAGAGATTATCCGCGGTGTCAGAAATGTCCGGGCTGAGATGAACGTTCCGAACTCCAGAAAAGCGAAGGTATATATTGTATGCGAAGATAAAGAGCTGTGTACGGGACTTTCCTGCTTTGGCGATGCGGCACAGACAATGGCGGCGGTAAGTGAGCTGATCATTCAGAATGATAAGGAAGGAATTGCAAAAGACGCAGTATCGATCGTAGTTCCGGATGCGTCGGTATATGTACCCCTTGAGGAGTTAATTGATTTTGAGCAGGAAATTGAACGTCTTGCGAAGGAAGAAAATCGTCTCACGAAAGAAATCGCCCGCGCTGAAGGAATGCTCAATAATGAAAGATTTGTAAGCAAAGCTCCGAAGTCAAAGGTTCAGGAAGAAAAGGAAAAGCTTGAGACATACCGCCAGATGATGGCAGAGGTACAAGACAGGCTTAACGGATTAAAAGCAAGATAGAATCGCAGCAGGCAGTGCTGCCTGACAGGGTGGGAGATTACATTATATTATGAAAAAAATCCAATTTAAAAAGCCCGATATAAAGGGAGCATTTCATAAGCTTAAGAACCTGAAAAAAGAGGATGTCAAGGCATATTGGAAGGCGAAAAGAGAACGGCGCCAGAGAATTATCGAGAAGCAAAGAAATAGTGTGTTTGCCAAAAAGATGCGGCCGGTCTATAAAGTGATGAATCGCTTTTCTCTGGTGTTCCATGCCCTTCTTGCATGTTTGATCAATTATGTGATCGAGGCGATATCGCGACATTCGTTGATTGAGGCATGGAGCTATATGACGGAGACGCCGCTGGTATTTTTATACAATGCGTTTATGATCTTTATGACGTTTTCTGTTGTGTATCTGTTTAAGAGAAGAGTATTTATGCGTATTATTATCAGTGTGATTTGGCTGCTGCTTGGAGTCGCCAATGGATATATGCTTCTGAAACGTGTAACACCGTTTAATGCACAGGATCTGAAAGTTGCTACAGATGCAGTCTCATTGATCAATAATTATTTTAATGGATTTGAGCTTATTATGCTCGGCGTTGGAATTACAGCAGTCACAGTATGGGTGATATCCATGTGGAGACGCGGAGGACAATATAATGGAAAGCTTCACCGTATCTGGGCTGCAGGTGGAATTGTAATCTGTGCGGCATTGTATGGGTTTATTACGGACGCGGCTATTGATAAGAGAGTGGTGTCTACTTATTTTGGGAATATTGCATTTGCTTATGAGGATTACGGCCTGCCGTATTGTTTTATGGCAAGTGTGTTTAACACAGGAATCAATGAACCGAATGAGTACAATAAAAAGACGATGGCGGAGATTACGGATAACGGCGGCATTGTGAAGAATGAGACAGGACTTAAGGATAATGAAAAGCCGAATATTATCTTTGTTCAGTTGGAGTCATATTTTGATGTAGCAGAGGCAGAGTTCTTTAAGACATCAAAGGATGCAAGCCCGAATCTCAGGAAGATGTATGAAAATTATTCTTCCGGATATTTTAAAGTGCCGTCAGTAGGCGCCGGGACGGCCAATACAGAGTTTGAGGTTTTGACGGGTATGAATCTGAGGTATTTTGGCCCTGGAGAGTATCCTTACAAGACGGTGCTGAAGGAGCGGCAGAGCGAGAGCGCGGCTTCCGCGCTTAACGCTCTCGGATATGGAACGCATGCCCTTCACAATAATGGCGGCAATTTTTACAGTCGTGCAAAGGTCTTTGACCATATTGGATTTGACTCCTATACGAGCAAGGAATTTATGAATATTCTTCAGTTTACTGAAAATGGATGGGCAAAGGATGATATATTGATTCAACATATTACAGAAGCGATGGATACAACAGAGCAGCAGGATTTTGTTTTTTGCGTGAGCCTTCAGGGGCATGGAGATTATCCAGAGAGCAAGGTGATCGAGAATCCGGAAATTACTGTAAAAGGAATTGAAGATGAAGCACTGAAAAATAAGTGGGAATATTATGTGAATCAGGTATACGGTATGGATGAATTCGCGGGGAATCTTGTAAAAGCGGTGGAAGACAGGGGAGAGCCTTCGGTTATCGTCTTTTATGGAGACCACCTGCCGACGCTTGGGCTTAAAGCGGAGGACCTTAAGGGACGGTATCTTTATAATACCAATTATGTTATCTGGGATAATATCGGCCTTAAGAAGGAGGACAGGAATATTCCGGCTTATCAGATCATGGCGGATGTTTTTGAACGTCTGGACATCCATTCAGGAACTGTGTTCAATTATCATCAGGAGCGCAGGCAGACGAATGGATATCTGGAGGATTTGGAGCTTTTACAGTATGATATTCTTTATGGAAAGCAGTATGTTTATGGAGATGGAGACATGCCGGTGAAAAAGCCGCATATGGTGATGGGTGTCCGGGATGTATCGGTAACGGATGTGATCGAGCATCTCGACGGAAGCAGCAGTCTGTATGGAGAGAATTTTACGAGTAATAGTAAGGTGTTTGTCAATGGAGTCAGGCAGAAAAGCACTTTTCTTAATAACACGAGAATTGAATTGCCAGAGACGATTTTGAATGAAGGGGATATCGTATCAGTGATTCAGATGGGATCCAGTAGTACAGTATTTCGGACTTCTAATGAATATGTTTATCAGGGAGGGAAACTTGTAGTACAGGAGGGAACCGGAACTGACACATCAAAGTCGTGGCAGGAGCAGGAGCCGTTGGAAGAAAAGTAAACGGAGTTAATTATGTCAGATAGAATACCACAAAACTATAAAGAGGCAGTGAAGTATATTGAAGAGCTTCCGCGGTATACGAAAAAGCATTCTCTGCAGCATACAAGGCAGTTTCTTGAGAGGCTTGGAAATCCAGGATATGACAGAAAGATTATTCATGTGGCGGGAACAAATGGAAAAGGTTCCGTATGTGCATATATGCAGGCGGTTTTGGAGGCTGAGGGGAAGAGTACCGGCTTTTTTACCTCGCCTCATCTTTTGAAGATTAATGAGCGAATACAGATCATGCGCAGTCCTGTTGATGATGATACTTTTTACCGTGTTTTTTTAAGGACATTTGAGACGGTGCAAAGGATGCGGGAATACGGTTTTGAGCATCCCTCTTACTTTGAATTCCTCTTCGGAATGGGAATGACGGCATTTGCTGATTCAGATGTCGAATACATTATTCTTGAGACGGGGCTTGGAGGAAGACTGGATGCTACCAATGCGCCGGAATATCCGTTCCTTACAGTGATTACGTCTGTCAGTCTTGATCATACGGAGATTCTTGGCGATACGATCGAACAGATTGCATATGAAAAGGCGGGGATCATAAAAGAGAAGGTTCCGGTCTTTTTCGACGGAAGCAGTCATGAGGCGTCGAAGGTAATTCGTCAGATTGCGTCAGAACATCAGGCTCCTTGTAGAGAAATTACGAATCATGCGTACGAAATTCGGGAAGTAAGCCGAAACCGTATTGCTTTTTTGAGAAAGAATGCGTATGATAAGGGTATTACATGGTGTGTCCCCATCTGCGGAATATATCAGGTGAAGAATGCAGAACTTGCACTTCAGGCTCTGGAATATGTGTTTGAAGGCAGTGCGATTGACTGGGAGAAGTGGAAGAGGGCGGTTGCATCTGTCAGATGGGAAGGGAGGATGGAGCTTGCCGCGCCTCATCTGACAGTGGACGGAGCGCATAATCCCGGGGCGTTAGAGGCGTTTGTACAGAGTATATATATGCTTCCGAAGGATCAGTGGGAATTGCCGGTGATTATATTTTCGGCAGTGTCGGACAAGAAATATGAGCAGATGATTGCTTATCTTTGCAGGAAGATAAAAGCCAAGGCATATATTGTGACAGAAATTGATGACAAGCGAAGAGTTCCCGTAAAAGAACTGGGAGAGATTTTTGGTAAATATACGTCTGTTCCGGTATATCAGAGGAACAAGATAGAAGAAGTGATAGATACAGCTTACAAGGTTAGGGGTGACAGCGAGATTTATTGTCTTGGCTCTCTATACCTTGTGGGCGCTGTGAAAAAATATCTGGCAGGAGGTAATGAATGATGTTAGATTTTGCGGAAGAATTGAAAAAATTCCAGCCAAGCTTGGAGGTAGAGGATATCGAAGGCGCGGTTTATCAGGAGGACCTGACCGATATGACGGATATTCTGCGTGAGATGATAGAACAGACGAAGTAGCGGGATAAAAGGGGTTATATAGTCTATGGAATATACAACAAAGCTGATGTACCAATCAAATTATTGGTACAATGACGGTCTGAAGAAGGCGGATATTCGTGATATGAGCGGGGCGGTCACATCTCTTCGGCGCAGTCTTCAATACAACAGAGTGAATATTGACGCGAGAAATCTTCTGGGGCTTGTTTACTATGGCAGGGGAGATGTAGTTGAAGCGCTTGTGGAGTGGATTCTGAGCAAGAATTTCCAGCCGGAGGATAATCTTGCGGATTATTATATCGGGAAGATACAGGAGGTTCCGGGAGAGCTTGAGAGTATTAATCAGGCGGTGAAGTTATTCAATCAGAGTATTGAGCTGGCCGGGCAGAACGGTGAAGATCTGGCGATCATCCAGCTTAAAAAGGCATTGGCAGTACATCCGTCTTATGTAAAAGCGCATCAGCTTCTGGCGCTTCTTTATATACAGACAGAGCAGTTTTCGGCGGCGAGGAAGGAGCTTAGAACAGCTCATAAGCTGGATACTACGGATGAGATCACGCTTCGGTATATGCATGAGATTACGCAGATTCGAAAATCCCGTCCAAGCCGGGCCAGAGACAGAGGAAAAGGAGAAGGGACGAAGCAGACTGTCACCTACAATATCGGAAACGAGACGATCATTCAGCCGGCTTCTTCCGTTTTTAAGGAGAATTCAGGGCTTCATACATTTTTAAATATTGCAATCGGCGTGCTTGTGGGTGCTGCGGTCATGTGGTTTCTGATCATGCCTGCCGTATCGGTAGGAAGGCAGAAGAAGCTCAATGAGCGGGTTGTATCATTCAGTGATAAGATTGCGACGCAAGAGGCGCAGATCAGCGCTCTTAAGACAGAGCTGGAGGAATATCGGGTGAATACTGAGGAGAGCGAGGATTTGAAGGCACAGTCTGCATCCACACAGGAAAGCTATGAGATCGTACTTGATGTTGCCAAACATTTTGCGGCAGAGGATATGAGTGATAAAGAGATGCTGGAACAGATGCTTAAGGTGTCTCCGGATACACTTGGAGAAGCAGGAAAGAGTCGGTATGATGATGTTGCAAATGACCTGTTTCCGCGGATGTGCGAGAAGCTTTACGGCACTGCAGAGGAAGAATTTGAATCCGGTGATTATGACGGCGCGATCAGCAGTCTTGAGAAAGTCGTAAAGATGGATGAAGGTTATCAGGACGGGAAGGCTCTCCTTTTGCTTGCCCAGACTTTTGAGAAGAAGGGAGAACAGGATAAGGCAAATATCCGTTATCAGAAGCTCGTAGAGAAATATAAAGATACAGCGTCGGCGCAGACGGCGCAGACGGCGCTGGATGAACAAAACAGCCGGGAAGGACAGAATAATCAGGACGGGCAGGATGATCAAAGCACTCAGGACAACGAGGGAGATCAGGATGATCAAAGCACTCAGGACAACGAGGGAGATCAGGAAGACCAAAATGATAATGAATAAACAGAATAGATAGAATTACGAAAGAAAAGGATATGCAAGGGCGCATATCCTTTTTCTAATATCTAAAACTATGAAGGAGGGCATATATGAAGTATCAGGTTCAGGAAAATTGTCTGACGATTTTTCTGCCAAGTGAAATTGACCATCATAACTCAGAGGAGTTAAGAAGGGAGTCGGACCATCTGATAGAGAGAAATCATATCCGTTATGTGATTTTTGATTTTAAGGAGACGGATTTTATGGACAGCTCCGGAATCGGAGTAATTATGGGAAGGTATCGGAGAATCTTTATGCTGGGCGGAGAAGTTTGCGCAGTGCATGTAAATGAGAGAATGAGAAAAATATTAACCATGTCCGGAGTGACAAAAATAATGCAGATATATGAGGAGGATAATTAGATGGAAAACACGAATGAAATGCAGGTGATTTTTGACAGCCGTTCATCGAACGAGTCATTTGCAAGGGTGACGGTGGCTTCTTTTATGACAGCTTTAAACCCTACGGTAGAAGAGGTGTCTGATGTAAAGACTGCAGTGTCGGAGGCGGTAACCAATGCGATTATCCATGGCTATGAAAGTGAGATACATAATATATCCATACACTGCCGCACAGAAGGGCAGACGCTTTATCTTGAAGTCAGGGACGAGGGGAAAGGAATTGAAGATATTAAACAGGCGATGGAACCGCTGTATACCAGCAAGCCTGAGCTTGAGCGTTCTGGTATGGGATTTTCTTTTATGGAGGCGTTTATGGATAAGCTGGAGGTAGAATCTTCGCCTGGAATGGGAACTGTTGTGAAGATGGAAAAAACAATCGGAAAAGGACGGAGATTATGGACCGCACAATCGCTTTAATTCAGAAATCTCACCAGGGGGATGAAGAAGCAAGAGCACAGCTTGTAGAAGAGAATGGGGGATTAGTCTGGAGTATCGTAAAACGATTTTATAATCGCGGGGTGGAAGCGGAAGATTTGTTTCAGATAGGAAATATCGGCCTGTTAAAAGCGATTGATAAATTTGACCTGAATTATAATGTGAAGTTTTCCACCTACGCGGTTCCTATGATCTCCGGGGAGATTAAGAGGTTCCTCAGAGACGACGGAATGATCAAAGTCAGCCGTTCGCTGAAGGAGTTGGCATACAAGGCGTATCTTTGTCAGGAGCGGCTTGTAGAAACACTTGGAAGAGAGCCGTATATTTCAGAGATTGCGAAGGAACTGGATGTGTCAACAGAGGAGCTCACGATGGCGATGGAGGCAAGCGGCGATATTGAGTCGCTGCAAAAATCCATTTACCAGAAAGACGGACAGGAGATCCGATTAATGGACAAGCTTCCGGGGCAGGAAAGACAGGAGGACAGGATTGTGGATCATATAGTGCTTGACCATCTTCTTATGTCTCTGGATTCAAAGGAGCGGCAGTTGATTTACCTTAGGTATTTTGCAAACCGTACGCAGACACAGGTGGGGGAAGAACTCGGTATCTCGCAGGTACAAGTCTCCAGAATGGAAAAGAAAATCTTAAAACAGATGAGAGATAAGATATGACCAATTTTAGCGTATATTTTCTTTGTGTATATTTTAAAAGAAAAGCAGCATACTAACAAAAAAACAAAGGAAGGTGTCAGTATGGAAGAAGCGAGAAAAAAGCTCAGGCTCTGCCTGGCTCTTGTAGTGGCGCTGGCAGTCATTGTCGGGCTGATCTATTATTTCGGCGATGCAAAAAAGGGCAGGGATATGAGCGAGGGCACACTGGTAAAGAAGACAGAAAGTGACAGGAAAATGTCGGCGGCGGATGTCGGAGGTTATTATGGCATCTGGAAGTGATACAATCTATGTAAAAGCGGACCGTAATGTTGAGGTGACAAAACCTGAGGTAACGTTAGGAGATGTCATAAAGATCGAGTGTGTCAATTCTTCTGTTGTTTCCAGAGTGAAGACTTTGAAGCTGTTAAAATTTCATGATACGGATAAGAAGAACCAGAACCGGACTTCTGTTTCGATCTTAAAGGTGATTGAATGTATTCATGAGGTATATCCAAACGCAGACATCCAGAATATGGGAGAGACAGATTTTATTGTTACTTTAGAGGAACAGAGGACAGCAGGGCAGGCTGTCCATTGGATCAAGACATTTTTTGTTGTTGTCATTACCTTTTGCGGCGCCGCATTTTCTATTATGGCATTTAATAACGATGTTGATGTAACAAAAATGTTCGGTCAGGTATATGTAAGCCTTACAGGAACTGAAAGCTCTGGTTTTACGATTCTGGAACTGTCGTACTGTATTGGGGTGATCATAGGGATTCTTACATTTTTTAATCACTTTGGTAAAAAGAAATTTACGGTGGACCCGACACCGATGGAAGTAGAGATGCGTCTTTATGAGAATGACATCCAGACGACGCTGATTGAAGATTTCTCGCGGAAGGGGAAGGAATTGGATGTGGGCAGCACAAGTCATTCTGGCAATTCTCGGACTTAGCGCAGGGCTGGCGGTGTCGGCAGGTCTTTTTTCTTTTATTATCGGGTTGGGAGTTATCTCAGATTTTGCCGACCGCACACACACAGGGGAACATATTCTTCTTTATGAGGATAGTGTGGCGCTTGGAGGAATGCTCGGAAATATATTCTGGGTGTACCAGATCGCCATACCGGGGGGTTCATATTTACTTCCGGTGTTCGGTCTGTTTGGAGGTATCTTTGTAGGATGCTGGTCAATGGCGCTGGCGGAGATCCTGAATGTATTTCCTATATTTATCAGGCGCGCGAAGATTATCAAATGTGTCCCGTATCTTATAGCGGCCATGGCGATAGGAAAAGGAATCGGAGCGCTTATATTCTTTTACCGTGGATGGTAGGTAAAAGCAGCTTGGAAGGAGAGGGTAGAGTGGATAGAAAAAAACAGCAGGAAGCATATGAAAATTACGTCAAGAAAAAAACGCCTGTGCATAATCTGCCGGTAAACATGACGAAGGCATTTATTACAGGCGGCATTATCTGTGTGATTGGGCAGAGCATCTTGAATTATTGTGAAAAAATGGGACTTGATAAAGATATAAGCGGTGGATGGACTTCGATGATACTCATACTTTTGAGTGTCGTTCTGACTGCCCTTAATGTCTATCCCAGAATTGCAAAATGGGGCGGCGCGGGAGCGCTTGTTCCAATTACTGGATTTGCCAATTCCGTGGCAGCTCCGGCGATTGAATTCCAGAAGGAAGGTCAGGTCATGGGAATCGGCTGTAAGATCTTTACGATTGCGGGGCCGGTGATCTTATACGGCATATTTACGAGCTGGGTGTTGGGCTTCCTGTACTGGATTGGGAAGATTGCAGGAATCTTTTGATTCCGACATCATTATGTAAAAAGGCAGGTATGATTATGACACAGGGATTACAGAGTATTGCGTTTGAACAGTCGCCTTATGTGGTGTCAAGTGCGTCCGTTGTCGGGAAAAAGGAGGGCGAGGGGCCGCTTGGGAAAATGTTTGATATGGTGGAGACAGAGAATCTTTTCGGCGAGGACAGTTGGGAGGCAGCGGAGAGCACCATGCAGAAGGAGGCGTGTCTTTTGGCTATGGGAAAAGCGCATCTTCACAAAGAAGATGTACGGTTTCTGTTCGGCGGCGACCTGCTCCGTCAGGGGATTGCCACGTCGCTTGGAGTAATGGAATTCGGGATTCCGATGTTTGGTCTTTTTGGCGCATGTTCCACGTCAGGGGAGGCGTTAGCGCTTGCTTCTATGAGTGTGGCGGCAGGATATGGAGATTATATGCTTGCGGTGACGTCCAGTCATTTTGGAAGCGCGGAGAAAGAATTTCGTTTTCCTCTGAGCTATGCGAATCAGAGGCCGTTGTCCGCCCAGTGGACAGTGACGGGAAGCGGCGCATTTTTAGTAGGAAGAAAACGCAGCCATGTAAGAATTACAGGAATAACTGTAGGAAAAATTGTTGATTTCGGGTTGAAAGACTCCCAGAATATGGGTGCGTGTATGGCTCCGGCCGCTGCGGATACCATTGAAACAAATCTGAAGGATTTTGGGCGGGAGCCTGATGATTACAGCCGGATCATTACCGGAGATCTGGGATATGTAGGGCAGAGTATTCTGTTTGATCTGATGAGGGGTAAGGAGATAGATATTAAGAAAAATCATATTGATTGCGGAATGATGATTTTTGACCAGAACAAACAGGACACGCATGCCGGAGGAAGCGGATGCGGCTGTGCTGCTTCGGTTTTATCTTCCTATATACTTCCAAAGCTTGAGAGAGGCGAATGGAAAAAAGTGCTTTTCGTACCTACGGGGGCGTTGATGTCTACGGTAAGCTTTAATGAGGGCGCAAGCGTACCGGGCATTGCCCACGGGATCGTATTGGAGCACTGTTAGGGAAGATAAGTTTTTGAGGTACAGGAAGGAGAGTGTGTGTATGGATTATATCAATGCATTCTGGGTAGGAGGGCTGATTTGTGCTCTTGCCCAGATACTGCTGGATCGGACAAAACTCATGCCAGGAAGAGTTATGGTGCTTCTGGTATGTGTCGGAGCCGTTCTGGGAGCGCTTCATATCTACCAGCCGATTCAGGATTATGCGGGAGCAGGGGCAAGCGTACCATTGGCGGGATTCGGGAATCTCTTGTGGAAAGGTGTGAAGGAGGCTGTTGATAAGGAGGGATTTATCGGTATCTTTCTTGGCGGCTTCAAGGCAAGTGCAGTAGGAATCTCAGCGGCGCTTGTGTTTGGGTATCTGGCATCGTTAATTAGTGAGCCGAAGATGAAGAAGTAATAGCGGCTTATAGGTATAATATTGTAAATAATTGACAAGAAAAATAAAAATAACTGTAAATTATCATTTATAATTGCATATTGTTTTCGCAGCCGCTGCATGATATTGTGAATTTAGTATTTAACTGATACATGGGAGGAAAACAATGGAATACATGAATATTATCATACCATTCGCAGGCGGACTTGGAATGTTCATCTATGGTATGCAGATTATGGCGCAGGGGCTTGAGAATGCAGCAGGTAATAGGATGAAGTCGTTGCTTGAGATACTGACGAAGAACAAATTTATGGGAGTTCTTCTCGGCGCTGCGATTACGGCAGTCATTCAGAGTTCGTCCGCGACGACGGTTATGGTTGTCGGATTTGTAAATGCCGGGCTTATGAATCTTACGCAGGCGATGGGCGTGATCATGGGAGCCAATATTGGGACGACGGTTACAGGATGGCTTGTGTCTTCTGTGGAATGGGCGGAGTTTTTAAGCCCGTCAAAGCTGGCTCCGGTTGCGGTGATTGTCGGCGTCATTGTGATGTTGACGGGGAAGAGGCGTTCAACGAAGGATATATCCAGTATTATTATTGGTTTTGGACTTTTGTTTATTGGCATTACTACGATGTCGGAGGCGGTGGAGCCTTTAAGAGAGTATGAAGGATTTGTCAATATGTTTGTAGTTCTTGGGAAAAGTCCGATTCTTGGTATTCTGGCAGGAGCTTTGGTGACTGCCATCATTCAGAGCTCCTCCGCATCGGTCGGTATCCTGCAGAGCCTTGCGGCAGCAGGGCTGGTACCGTTCAGCGCGGCGATTTATATTATCATGGGACAGAATATCGGTACCTGTGTGACGGCGATCCTATCCGGACTTGGCGCAAAGAAGAACGCCAAGACGGCGGGACTTATGCATCTTTTGTTTAATGTGATCGGTACAGTGATATTCAGTGCCGTGGTCATCGTCTACTTTGAACTTATGAATCCGCAGGCAGGAGTAGGGGCTATTACTCAGACTCAGATCAGTTTGGTTCATACGATCTTTAACATTGGGACGACAGTACTTTTATTCCCGGCGTCTAACCTGATTATAAAGCTGGCGAGGAAAATCGGCAATGTCAATGAGGATGAGCAGGATCGGTCAAAGGTGCTTCTGGATGAGCGTTTGCTTGAAACCCCGGGTATTGCCCTGCAGTCTACAATCAATGAAGCAATCCGTATGGGAGATCTTGTTGTGGAGACGATGGAGACCGCGCGGAACATCTTATTTACCAAGGATCAGAAGGGGATCGACAGGCTTAAGGAAGATGAGGATACTGTGGATAAGCTGTGTGCGGGGATTACAGATTACGCAGTAAAATTAAGCACTATGCAGATCAGCGAAAAGGAGCATGAGACGGTAGCGCGTCTTTTGCAGATTCTGTCGGATGTCGAGCGTGTGAGTGATTATTGCGAAAATATTTCCGAGTATGCAGAGACTCTGCTGGAAAAGAAAGTGGCATTCTCCGATATAGCAAGAGAGCATATGGAGGAAATGATGTCAGAGACAATAGACAGCTATCGGTATTCAATAGAAGCATTTAAAGAAGGCAGTACACAGAAGGCTCTGAAAGTAATCGAGAAAGAAACGAAGATTGATGAACTGGAGCTTCGGCTTCGTACGAAGCATATCGCGCGTCTGGCAGATAACAAGTGCAGTACAGAAGCGGGAATCGTCTTCCTCGATGCACTTGTGGGTCTGGAGCGTATCTCGGACCATGCAAGGAATATTGCGGAAGAAGTATTGAAGGGATAGATAAGAACAGATCATACAGAGTATATCGAGCATGAGAAATCTGCCTGTGCAGGGAGGATTTCTCATGCTTTTTGTTTGGTGGCAGCACTGCTGATCCATTCTATGGCTTCGTTTAGTCCTTCCAGAGAAAAAGGGAATTCATTCCACTGTTTATCCTCGTCAGGTGTCGCTTCGAAGCACCAGGGTTCAGGATAGATGCAGGCTTTGATCTTATCATCTGAGCCGCATAGATAGTAGCGGGTTCCAGCGTGAGAGCCAGTATAATTCTCCTTTTTTAAAAAATTAACAGATAATCCGGGGGTAGCAATCATGGCATAGTTTCCTTTCATTTTTACCCCCATATCTTAACATAAAGGTAAGAGGGAAGCAATCTTAAGAATTTTTTTTGTTTTTCTAATGAAAGTATTTCGTATTCTGTGTTATGATAGATAAAAATAGGGATAAAAGGATGATGTACATATATGGAACAGGTAATTCAGGTCAGAAACCTGTATAAACTTTACAAAGTCGGAGACGAGACAGTCCGGGCGTTGGACGGAGTAGATTTCGACATTCATCACGGAGAGTTCTGTGCGATCGTAGGAACATCTGGTTCCGGCAAGTCTACACTTCTTAATATGCTTGCCGGTCTTGAGAAGCCTACGAAGGGTTCTATCGTGATTGGAGGCCAGCACATCGAGCATCTCAAAGAGAATGAATTGGTTGCGTTCCGGAGGAATAATGTCGGTTTTATCTTTCAGTCATTCCATCTGATGGGGATGATGAATGCGGTAGAGAATGTGGCGCTGCCTTTGACATTCCGGGGGGAGGATAAAAGGATTCGGACCAAGAAAGCGAATCAGATGCTTAAGCTTGTAGGTCTTCAAAAGCATAGAAAGCATATGCCGAATCAGATGTCGGGCGGTCAGCAGCAGAGGGTAGGAGTTGCCAGAGCGCTGGTGGTGAATCCAAAGATTATATTTGCGGATGAGCCGACCGGCAATCTGGATTCACATACATCTGAAGATGTGATGAGGCTGATGCAGAGGGTAGTCAGGGAGCAGAAGAAGACGCTTGTTATGGTTACTCATGACAATCATCTGGCAACTTATGCAGACAGGGTTTTTCACATCAGCGACGGAAAAATTATAAAAATAGAAGAACGTGACAGAACGAGGGAGGAAGAAAGATAATGAGCAGATGGAAGGAATTCATGAGAGGAACAGCAGCAGTGCTTGCGGCAGTGGTACTTGCCGGAACAGGAATAGGGATGCCGGTGAAGGCGACAGAAGTAACATCGGATATAGAATGGAAAATTGTCGATAATGAAGTGCCGGAATTTACATACCAAAAGTCTCAGGATATTAAAATGTTTATTAAAAATAATGGAGATGAGATTTCAAACGTAAAAATAGAACCAGAGATAGATGATGAAAACATTTCCAAATGGCCGTTTAAAAAGGATAATCAAGATGATGTATATGAGATAGAACGTATTGCAAAAAATGACAAAAATGAGTCAATTAAATTTTCATTTACAGAAAGAGATAACATTGGAACAGATAACCAAAAAATTTATTTTAAATGTAGTTATACAATAAATGGTGCTAAAGAAAGTATTGTCAAAGGATTCTGGGTAAAGACAACTGCAAAGCCGGATGAGAAAAAAGAGGACAAGCCATTAGAGGTACATATCACGGATAAGACGCCGAAAGATAAAGATGACGCGAATAAAGAGGATGATAAAAAAGAAGAAGAAAAAAAGGAAGATGAGGAAATTCCTACCGATGATGGCGGCGGCATCGATAACGGTGATGCTTCCTACTCCGGCGGTGGCGGCGGCGGAGATGACGGCGGCGGAGACGGCTCTGTGCCGAGAGTAATCGTAACTGGGTTTGACACAAAGCCGAAGGAGGTAAAGGCAGGGACTGATTTTTCTCTTACAGTTCATTTGAAAAACACTTCTAAAAAAACAAAAGTGAAGAATATGTTATTTGATCTCAATGCGCCGGAGGAAGGCTCGGATGAGCAGACGACAGCGCCGGCATTTCTTCCTTCTTCAGGAAGCAGTACAGTCTATCTGGACGGAATAAGTGCGAACGGAACAGCAGATATTACTATGAAGCTGAACGCAAAATCAGATCTTTTACAGAAGCCATACAGTGTAGAACTCAGTATGAAATACGAGGATTCCAGTGGCAGCGCGGTAGAGGCGGCATCAAGCCTGTCGGTTCCGGTTAAGCAGGATGCGAGGTTTGAGTTCAGTGATTTTGAAATTAATCCGGAAAGTGTTGCTGTAGGTGACGAAGCCAATGTAATGTGCAGTCTTTATAATCTCGGCCGAACCAAACTTTACAATGTAAAGGCGATTTTTGAAGGGAATTCGATAGAGAGGGAAGAGATATTCGTTGGAAATGTAGAGTCTGGTGCTACAGCATCTATTGATGCAATGCTTAAGGGGGCACAGGCGACGGCAGGACCTGAGCCGATCACTATGACTATGAGTTATGAGGATGAGGAAGGCGAGGAAACCTCAGAGAAGAAGGAACTGATGCTCGAGGTTGCTGAGTCAGTGGATGAAGGTATGGAAACGGAGAGCCCAATGGAAGAAGAATCATCAGGAGGATTCCCGATTATCCCTGTAGTTATCGTTATTGGAGTCATAGGTATGGCGTCAGCAGCAATCATCCTTATTAAGGAACGCAAGAAAAGAATGAGAAAGAGCGAAGAGGAGGACTTTTTGTATGAACTGGATGGATCTTCTGAGGATGAGCAGTAGTAACCTGCGCAGAAGAAAGTTGCGTACATTTCTTACTGTCCTCGGAGTTGTCATCGGTACCGCATCGATCGTAGTTATGATCTCGCTGGGACTTGGACTTCAGCAGGCGATGTATCAGGAGATTGAAGAGTATGGAGGCTTGACAACCGTTAATGTATTAGGTGCGAATGGTCAAAGTGACATGATGTATGGTTCTGAGGATGAATCGGATACAGAGTCAGAAAAGTATGTTGACGATGCATGTCTTGAAACTTTAGCGCAGCTTGAACATGTGACGAGTGTGGAACCAGTGTATACAATGTCGGTTATGCTCCTTAAGGGATCGTACGAAGGCTATATGGAGCTTATGGCGATGACGCCAGAGGGGTTGGAATCAAGAAAAATAGAGTTGTCACAAGGGACTTTGCCCCAAAAGAACAGCGGACAGCTTGAGCTGGTATATGGCAATATGACGCTTGTGAATTTTCAGGCAAGAGGAACTGGGGAGTCGTATTGGGAGACAGGAGAACTGCCGAATATTGATCTGGCGAAGGATTCTCTGTTTCTGATACTGGATCAGGAAAATTATTCTGCCAGTCAGGATCAGTCGTCAATGGATATTACGGCAGATATTGGTGATGAGGGAAGCGAAGAAGGAGGAGGAACCAGCCGGCCTGCCAAAAAACATGTAGTTCGCGGATGCGGGCTGGTAGCAGGCGGAGTTGATGATTACAATGCGAATTGCTATTATGTCTTCTGTGATCTGGATACTTTGAAGAAGGTTCTGAAGAAGGAATTTACAGGACGTGTAATTCCGGGACAGCCGCAGACAAAGAATGGGAAGCCCATGAAGGAGTTCTGTTATTCCTATGCACAGCTCAAAGTTGATGATAAAGATAATGTAAAAACGGTAGCTAACACGATTAAAGAGATGGGCTATAATGTGGAAACAAATGCAGAGATGATGGACAGTGTGAACAGGCAGATGGGTATTATTCAGGCAGTTCTGGGAGGAATCGGGGCGGTATCGCTGTTTGTAGCGGCTATCGGAATCGCGAACACGATGATGATGTCTATCTATGAGCGGACAAAAGAAATTGGCGTCATGAAAGTGCTTGGCTGCAGCCTTGGCAATATCAGAGGAATGTTCCTCATGGAGGCAGGATTTATAGGAATCTTTGGAGGGATCATTGGCAATATATTAAGCCTTCTGATGTCGATGGCTATCAATGCTCTGACGGCGAATTCTGATATGATACAGACGGGCGGTGCGAATATTTCTTATATCCCGATATGGCTGATGCTGGCGTCTATTGGGTTTGCAATGCTTGTAGGAATCGTAGCCGGATATTTCCCGGCAAAGAGGGCTATGAAGCTAAGTCCGTTAGAGGCGATCCGTAATGGATAATCAAAGCAATATAGTTAAAAGATAGAATGGTAAAGAATACAGGTGTCCCGGCAAATTCGGGACACCTTTTTTTGTATGGATGCGGTTTCCTTGAATTCCTGCTGAATTCTGTTACGCCAAATCTGTTCTTACTCTTCAATCACATGTATCTCCAGATAGTCAAAATCAATGGAATCTACAAAATTATCCTGATAAAAACGTGCTTTGCTGTGACGTTTGAATTCTGCAATGGTTGAGTCAAGCCAGATAGGTTTGCTTAAATCAAATTCGTAGCAGATTGTTTCCAAAGCGTGGAATATTTTATGTGTTCTTGTATCGTCTGTATCGTCACAGATAACAGTATCTTTCAACATACGATTGTCCTTGAATTCTTTTCCCCACAAACGGAACATAGTTTTACCTCGCATCTTAAATTAATATTTCACATGGTAGAAAATAGTATACTCTTTTAGAGAGAACATGTCCAGTTTAAAAGAACACTTGCTAAAAAAGACATGGTATGATACAATGCAACAAGTGACAAGACACATGACAAATCAATTAGCGGTAAGGAGTCTGTGATGAAAAAATTAAAAAGGGCATTGGACAGGATTTTTATTGAGGGGTTAAGCGCTATGGCGCAAGGACTATTTGCAACATTAATTATAGGTACGATCATACAGCAGATTGGAACATTGATCGGAGGAACGGCAGGAGATTTGCTTTTTGTGATTGGAAAGGTTGCGGCGTCTCTTACTGGTGCAGGTATCGGTGCGGCGGTTGCTTATCGGTTTAAAGAAAGTCCGTTAGTAGTTGTCTCTGCGGCGACAGCAGGTATGGCAGGCGCATTTGCCAGCAAGCTGCTTGCAGACGCTGTATTAGTGGACGGGGCTATGGTATATGCAGGGCCGGGAGAACCTTTGGGAGCTTTTATTGCAGCATATGTGGGAATATTTTTTGGGCATCTGGTATCGGGCAGGACAAAAGTGGATATTTTAGTGACACCGTTAGTTACAATTGGAACAGGTTCCGCGGTAGGTCTGGTCTTAGGACCGCCGATTTCCGGGTTTATGGCATGGCTTGGAAGTATTATTAACTGGGGGACGGAGCAGCAGCCATTACTTATGGGAATCATTGTGTCTGTACTTATGGGAATGATTCTGACACTGCCGATCAGTTCAGCAGCGCTTGGAATAGTTTTAAATCTGTCGGGACTGGCGGCAGGTGCGGCTACAGTGGGCTGCTGCTGTAATATGGTTGGATTTGCGGCGGCGAGTTATCGGGAGAACAAGGTCGGAGGACTTCTGGCACAGGGAATCGGTACGTCTATGCTGCAGGTGCCTAATATTGTGAGAAAACCTATTATATGGGTGCCGGCGATTTTATCCAGCGCGATTTTAGGGCCGGTGGGAACGATGGTGCTGCATATGACGAGCAACGCTACTGGGTCGGGTATGGGTACTGCAGGATTGGTAGGGCAGATTATGACATGGCAGACGATGATTCTGACAGAGCCGGCTGCGGTAGTGCTGGCAAAGATCATTGCGATCCAGATTGTGCTGCCTGCCGTCGTGGCATTGGGTATTTCAGAATTCATGCGTAAAATGGGATGGATCAAATTCGGGGATATGAAGCTTGAGATGTAAGGAGGCGCCGCATGGCAGGTACCGGAAAAATTCATGTATATTACGGACACGGAAAAGGAAAGACGACTGCGGCTGTCGGGCAGGCGGTGCGCGCCGCGGGAGCAGGGTTTCGAGTGATGTTTTTTCAGTTTCTAAAAGATAATTCTTCCAGTGAGAGAGAAATTCTGAAAAATATTCCAGGTGTTACCTGCGTTGCTGGGAGAGATAAGGTAAAGTTTTATCGGCAGATGGACAAGTCAGAGAGAATAGAGCTTATAAATTATCATATAAAAAAATTGGATGAGATTGTCAAAATTTGCGAGTCTTTTGACATATTGATTTTAGATGAGGCACTGTGTGCTGTATCAATAGGAGCGCTTGATGAGGATAGATTATTGGGGTTTTTAAGACATAAGCCTAAGGATCTGGAAGTCATTTTGACAGGTCATGAGGTGACTGAAAAACTGCTTGGAATTGCCAGTTACGCAACTGAGATGAAGAAGAAAAAACACCCATTTGACGCGGGATTGGGGGCACGTTTAGGGATTGAATATTAATTATTATATGTTTCTTAAATAAGTGTTAAAAAGAAGACATAACTCCTCATTTTATGCTATAATATATATATGTACGGAAAGGCTCTTCGCATAGAGAGGAGAGATAAATTTGGAGAACGCAATTAAGAACTATGAAGATGTTGACAGTTGGAAGACGATTATGTTTCTCTATAATGCGGCGTTGAAGGAAGTTGGAACGAAACTTGAGATATTGAATGATGAATTTCAGCATGTTCATAAGTATAATCCGATTGAACATATTAAGAAAAGGGTGAAATCGCCTGAAAGTATCGTTAAAAAGCTGAAGCGTTATGGACATGAGACATCCATTGAGAATATGGTGAAATATGTCAATGATATTGCCGGTGTCCGGTTAATCTGCTCATTTTCATCGGATATCTATCGGTTAGCAGAGATGATTGGGAACCAAAGTGATCTGAAAGTGCTTTCCATTAAGGATTATATTAGGAATCCTAAGCAAAGCGGGTACAAAAGTTATCATATGCTGGTATCTGTTCCTATTTTTTTGTCGGACAGTGTTGTAGATACGAAGGTAGAGATACAGATACGTACGATTGCTATGGATTTTTGGGCGAGCCTTGAACATAAGATATATTACAAATTTGAAGGAAATGCTCCGGAATATATCAGCCGGGACCTTCGGGAATGTGCAGAGATGGTATCGTCATTAGATGAGAAGATGCTTACGCTGAATGAAGCGATCCTGCAATGCCTGAGGAAGCACGAAGAGTCAAAGAAGCGTACATACGACCGGACCGAGGTATTACTGGAGGAAAGAAAAGAATCAGAAGACCTGAGTTAGACTCAGGTCTTTTCGTTATATTGAAAAACGAATTGTAGAATGCTATAATGCATTTGTTGTGAATAGTAATGCACGTATGATGTCAACGGATAAAAGGAATGGTGCAGTAATATGAAATATGAGAATATATATCAGGGAGTGTTCGTTAACCGCCCCAATCGTTTTATTGCTTATGTGGATATAGATGGATGCAGGGAAACTGTGCATGTCAAGAATACGGGACGCTGCAGAGAGCTGCTGATTCCAGAGGCAGTTGTCTATGTTCAGGGCAGCCTTAAGCCGGGACGGAAGACGAGATGGGACCTGATAGCTGTAAAGAAGAATAAGCGGATTATTAATATGGATTCACAGATCCCGAATAAAGTGGTGAAGGAATGGCTGGAGGACGGGAATCTCATAGAAAATATTACTACTGTCCGTCCAGAATACACTTACGGCAGTTCACGGATTGATCTGTATGTTGAGGCGGGAGAGAGAAAGATACTGATCGAAGTGAAGGGCGTGACGCTGGAGGAGGATGGGGTGGTCCGTTTTCCAGATGCACCCAGTGAGCGTGCCGTAAAGCACGTATATGAGCTTAAGGAAGCATTGAAGAAAGGTTATGAAGCATATGTGTTTTTTGTGATCCAGATGAGAGACGTCCGTTATTTTACGCCGAATACGGACACACATCCGGAGTTTGCAAAAGCATTGGCTGAGGCAGCCAAAGAGGGAGTACGGGTTGTAGCATATGATTGTCTGGTAGAAAAAGACAGTATTTCCATTCACAAAGAGGTTCCGGTAGTTTTAGAAAATCCTGTATGGCAGGAACTGGCGGGTTTGCTGATCCCGTGGTATCAGAGACATAAAAGAGAGCTGCCCTGGCGGGAGAATCCAAAAGCATACAATGTATGGGTATCGGAGATTATGCTTCAGCAGACGCGGGTGGAAGCGGTGAAACCCTACTATGCCAGATTTATGAAAGAGCTTCCCACAATAAAAGATTTGTCAGAGGCCAGAGAGGATCAGTTATTGAAGCTGTGGGAGGGGCTGGGATATTATAACCGGGTGCGTAATATGCAGAGAGCGGCGCGGCAGATCATGGCCGATCATGGCGGGGAATTTCCGAAAACCTTTGAGGAGATACGGTCGCTCAAAGGAATTGGAAATTATACGGCAGGAGCAATCTGTTCTTTTGCATTCGGGACTCCGGCGCCGGCAGTGGACGGCAATGTGCTTCGGGTTATTACAAGACTTACGGCAGATGATTCGGATATTGCAAAGCAGAGTACAAAAAGACAGATAGAACAGAAGCTTGAAAGTGTGATTCCCAAAGAAGAAGCCAGCGATTTTAATCAGGGATTAATAGAGCTGGGAGCGATAGTATGCGTGCCGAACGGCCAGCCCAGATGCAGTGATTGTCCTCTTGCTTCACTGTGTAAGGCGAGAAAGCTCGATCAGATAGGAAGTTTTCCGGTGAAGACGAAAGCAAAGGCAAGAAGAATAGAAAAAAAGACAGTGTTGATAATTCGGGACGGAGAGAAGGTTGCAATTGGCAAGCGTGAGGATAAGGGACTGCTTGCAGGACTTTATGAGCTGCCGAATGTAGAAGGACATCTTGATGCAGATGAAGTAGTACAGTATTGCAAGGATATCGGGCTTATGCCGGTGCGTATAAAAAAGCTTTCTTTGGCAAAGCATATATTCAGTCATGTGGAATGGCATATGACAGGATATTTGGTGAAGGTAGATGAATTGGAAAAGGCGAACCGCAAGGACTTTTTATTCATTCATCCAGAGGAGATCGAAGCGGCCTATCCAATTCCTTCTGCTTTTGAAAATTATATGCAGATGCTTCGCATATCGTTTTAATAATAAAAAGCTATGCGGCATGGAACAGCCGTATAGCTTTCTTTAAGTAAGATAAATATTAAAGCCTTCCGTCATGCTCTCTCATGAATTTGTATTCTGCAACAGAACGGTCAAAGCCTTCAATATGTGTATAAAACCATTTGATGACGTTTTCTTCTACTTTTTTTACGAATGCAGGCGAAGGACCTTCCTCCTCCTGAAGCATCTCGTCCAGTTCGGAAATGGTCTTTTTGAAATTCTCGTGCTGCTCTTTGTGCGCTTCGTAGCCTGGATATTCAATCTCCTTTTGAAGCTCTTCTTCGGCACCAAAGTGGAAAACTGTATAATCTGACAGATAGTCCAGCGTCTTGATGGCAGCGAGCTTTGCATCGCTGTCCTCACAGCTGTCTAAAAGCTTATTGATACGGTCAATCAGTTCCCGGTGCTGTGAATCAATCAATTCATTTCTTGTGATAAGATTTTCACTAAATTCAGCTCTCATAGCGAATCCCTCCTTATATTATAGTATTTATATTGGCTGATGAGAAAATCTGGTTGCTTTGCGCGGCTGCGATGTATAGACGAACGGATAAATGATGCCCGCCATTGCAAATGCCGCAATTACATCTGTAACGGAGTGCTGTTTTAAAAATACCGTAGACAGAATAATTAAAATACCGGTAATATATACGCCGCACATGATACCTTTATGCAGTCTCAGTTTTTGGCTGTGAGTAACAGCGACCAATACGGCGACAGTATTAAAAACATGAATGCTTGGCAGTACATTTGTCGGTGTATCTATGCGGTAAAGCCGCTTTACTAAGTCCACGCAGAAATTATCTCTGGCAAATGTTGTCGGACGCAGGTTCAGTCCATTCGGAAATACGGTGCATATGATAAGAAATACCGTCATTCCGATAATGAGGAACGATGATATCTTGTAAAATCCCTTTTTGTCTGTAAAAAAGAAGTAAAACACACATATTGCCATAAATAAAAACCAAAAATAATATGGAATGATAAAATATTCGATAAATGGTACGAAGTCATCCAAAGGTGAGTGTATGATAAAGTAATTCTTCTGGATATGCTCCTCCAGATAACAGAACCAAGGCATGTAGATAAATGTGTACAGAAATACCCATGCATGACTATATTTTTTTGCAAATGCTTTTACTCTGTCGATAAACTTCATGAAATATACGCCCCTTTTAATAGCCTGTTTGGTATAATGTATTTCTACTACACGAGAAATTATAACATGAAAAGAAATATTCAACAAGGCAGTTCATTTAATGTTCATTTAATATTAATAATATTCACCGTGTTTTTCGAAAATCTGAATATGATATCCTGAAATTCCTCTTTGTAAATCTTCGCTTGTAGTTAAAGTCCATACAGCGATAGGAACCCGGAATATGTATTTTAAAAGAAAAACGGATAAATGGGGCAGATCTGACATCCGGTATGAGATAAAGTCAGGCCTTCCTAAAAAATTGCAGAAAAGGTTCTGTACAATGAATTTTAAAAGCCATGCTTCTCTGGATTTTCTGGCTGTCAGGTGCTCGGCAAGCTGTCCGCGCAGTATGTATGGCGCGTGAAGCCTGAACCACCGAAGTCCCATTGTATTAAATGACTGTATCATATAGTTCCCAGAGTAAGACTTGAGTATACTGTAAGTTTTTTCGCAGATTTTTAAAGAGGCAGTTGGTATTTTCAGTTCGATGAGCAGCGGGACGCGTCCGTCCACAACGGAAAGGACCTCCTGAAAGAGCGGAATACGCTCGTTGGTTCCGAGAAGACAGAGTTCTTTTAACTCGTCATAGGTCCAATCTTCTACCCTTCCGGAATGACCGCAGAGACGCTCTAAAGTGTCATCGTGAAAAACGACGAGCTGTCCGTCGCGAGTTAGATGCAGATCCAATTCAATACCATATCCGTGCTTTACTGCGGCATAAAATGCAGTCATGGAATTTTCAGGGACATGATGGGCGATATCGTGATAACCTCTATGTGCAAACATAGAGGGGGAAATATCTAGTATGCGTCTCTTTTCGCTTCTTCTTGGATAGACCATAAAGAAATAGAACAAAACAATCATAAATAAAATAATACCTATTATCATAGTAACTTCTCCTAAATATTAGCTGATGATAAATCGTATTTTCTGAGGTTCTAAAGAGGTGCTTATCCGCCGCTGCAAGGATATGGGTTCACCGTCAGTGTGGAACGGCAAAGGGATTTCACTTTCCATAACTGCTTTTTTGCAGCGGTAAACATGGATGCCGGAAAATCTTGTATGTTTTCCTGAAAATGCTGTAGGAAGCAGACAGAGGATTTTTAATTTCGACAAGCCTTCTGCAACGATAATATCCAGAAAATCATCTGTAGGAACGGCCTTTGGGCAGAACATGAATCCGCCGCCTTCATATTTCTGGTTCATAGCGGCGGCAAAATAGACTTTTTCAAAGACTATGGGCATTTTATCATCCATCGTGATAACCATTCTTTTTGGAGCCTGAAGCAGAAGGCTTTGTACGGCCACACTAACATAGGAAAATTTTCCAAGAGAAAATTTATTAAAAAACGCTTTTATTCTGGATATGGATATCCGGCAGCAGACTTCAGCATCAAAGCCGAAGCCGGAGCTGACTGCAAAACGACGGCTTTTCGTTTCATATGTTACCGTTCCTACGCTTAAGTATGTGTAGCGGGAGGGGACTAATATATGCTTGAGCGCTGTATGCGGATCGTGGGACAAAGCCATTCCTCTGGCAAAATCATTGCTGGAGCCGATGGGGATATATGCCAGTGTCACAGCCTGAAAATCGGAGATCCCATTGATTACCTCATTGATCGTTCCGTCACCTCCCAGCACGATTAAGGTGTGGCGGCCAGCGTTAGAAAGAATCTTCTGTGTGATTTTGGTGGCATGACAGCGATATTTTGTAAGAAAAGCCTGATAGCGGATGTTGCTTTCTTTTAGAGTTTCCTCAAGCTCGTTCCAGATTTTTTTGCCAAGTCCGGTGCGTGCATTGGGGTTTATTATAAAATTGTACATATGGTATTCCTTTCGATTGATACATAAAGTATACCAGTTTTCAGTATTTGAGACAACAATATAGAGAAAAACTATAAATGAAAATGCTTATTAAAATAAGCAATTGGACAAATGTGTAAATGAAGGTTATTATATCTATAAAGATATTATTGTTTTAGTGACCTTTTGGTTACTATGTTTCCTTCTACAAAGATCCTTTAAGATGTGCGCTTAAGGGATTTTTTGTATTTAAAAAGCACCGTCAAGATATGTCTGCAAGGAACGGCGCATATTTCCTTCAAAATCAGTTTCGCCGCGTTTCAGGCACCATTCGAATACATTTCCTATAACGATCATGCGGATATCAGTGGATAGTGACGCCAAAGAATGTACGGGCTTGATAAGTTCTGCATCTATGCATTTTTTTAAATAATTTTCCACCGTGATGATCGGATAAGGACGTTCGGTACGGATTAAAGGATTCAGGGATTGATTTTTCGGCGTATAATAATTGGACATAAATTCCATGCCCAATTCTTTGCAGTAATGGACATAATTAATGTATACATAGATAATCGTTTTTTTTGCATCTGCCGCATCGGACGGAAGATCTAAAAGATCCGGATTAATGCCGGGCTGTTCTTCGATATAATAAGAAAGAAGATCATCCTTTGTCTTAAAATGATGATAAAAGCTTCCGTTAGAGACGCCGGCCTCCTCGCAGATATTTTTTATGGATAATTCCTCATATCCTTTTTTTTGCAGAATATGTCGGGCTGCTTTAAAGATTCTTGCCTTAGTCTCTTTTGATTTCAATTGCTGTTTGGATAATTCCTTGTCATTACATATCTGGTTCATGTCAGAATAATCTCCTTCAGGCCGTTTTGAACTGCTATCTGGCAATAGTATAGCATACAGAAAATTTTTTTTCAATAAAACAGAGTGAACTCTGTGTTTGAACATGGGACATTTTGTGTTATGATAAAGAAAGCTTATTTTGCATTCATTGATCATGATAAAGAGAAAGGAAGCAACAATGGATATTAATCAAAAAATAGCGGAAGAGCTTGGAGTAAAGAAATGGCAGACAGATGCCGCAGTGAAATTGATAGACGAGGGAAATACGATTCCCTTTATTGCCAGATACCGAAAAGAAGTGACGGGCACTCTGGATGATGAGCAGTTAAGAAAGCTTTATGAACGGTTAACATATCTTAGGAATTTGGAAGAAAAAAAAGAACAGGTACTTGCCAGCATTCATGGGCAGGGGAAACTTACAGAGGATTTGAAAAAACAGATTTTATCAGCAGAGACATTAGTGGTTGTGGAGGATTTGTATCGTCCGTACCGCCCGAAGAGGAGAACCCGTGCAACCATCGCCAAGGAGAAAGGCTTAGAGCCGCTGGCGGCGCTGATCACACTGCAAAAAGTAAAACAGCCGGTTCTTGAGCTGGCGAAAGAGTATATTAACGAAGACAAAGAAGTCAGAACGGCGGAGGAAGCCGTAAGCGGCGCTCGGGATATTATAGCAGAGAGTATTTCCGACGAGGCAGACTACCGCATATGGATACGAAAGATAACGGCGCAAAAAGGAAGGGCTGTGTCTTTGGCGAAGGACGAAAAAGCGGACTCTGTCTATGAGATGTATTATGATTTTGAAGAGCCGGTAGGAAAGCTTGCAGGACATCGCGTTCTTGCTTTGAACAGGGGGGAGAAAGAAAAATTTCTGGCTGTGAAAATAGAAGCGCCTGAGGAAGATATCATCCGCTATTTGGAGAAAAAGACGATTCATGGAAATAATGAATATACCGAGCCTATATTGAAAGAAGCGGTTGCGGATGCCTATAAGAGACTGATCGCTCCGGCAATCGAGCGTGAGATTCGAAATGATCTGACGGAGAGAGCAGAGGACGGCGCGATCGATGTATTTGGGAAAAATCTGGAGCAGCTCCTTATGCAGCCGCCGATCGTAGGTCAGACCGTTCTTGGGTGGGATCCGGCATTTCGTACCGGCTGCAAGCTGGCGGTCGTTGATCCGACGGGAAAGGTGATTGGGACCACCGTCATCTATCCAACTGCGCCGACAACACCTCAGAAGATAAAGGCATCTAAGGATTTGCTTAAGAAAATTATTGAAAAATATAATATTACATTGATCTCTGTTGGAAACGGAACTGCCTCCAGAGAATCGGAGCAGTTCATTGTGGAACTTTTAAAGGAGATACCGCAGAAGGTGCAGTACGTTATTGTAAATGAGGCGGGAGCTTCTGTGTATTCCGCCAGTAAGTTGGCGAGCGAAGAATTTCCGAAGTTTGACGTGGGACAAAGAAGTGCAGCTTCCATCGCAAGGCGGCTGCAGGATCCGCTGGCAGAGCTGGTAAAGATTGATCCTAAATCGATCGGAGTTGGACAGTATCAGCATGACATGAATCAGAAGAAGCTTAGCGAAGCGCTGTCTGGGGTAGTGGAGGATTGTGTAAATAAAGTGGGTGTAGATCTGAATACGGCGTCAGCGCCTCTCCTTTCTTACATTTCCGGAATTTCATCAGTGATTGCGAAGAATATCGTATCTTATCGGGAAGAAAACGGAAGATTTGAAAACCGCAGACAACTTCTTAAGGTGGCAAAGCTTGGACCGAAGGCATACGAACAGTGCGCTGGATTTATGCGGATTCAGTCGGGGGATAATCCATTTGACGGGACAAGCGTACATCCAGAGTCTTACGATGCGGCGGAAAAGCTTTTAAAAAAGCAAGGGTATAAACCAGAGGACATCAGAGACGGAAAGCTTCTCGGATTGTCGCTTACGATTAAAGATTATAAAAATCTTGCCGAGGAATTGGGAATTGGAGAGATTACGCTGAGAGATATAGTAAAAGAACTGGAAAAACCGGCAAGAGATCCGCGTGACGAGATGCCAAAGCCAATCCTGCGTACAGATGTATTGGAGATGAAGGATCTGACAGAAGGAATGATATTAAAAGGGACTGTCCGTAATGTTATTGATTTTGGGGCATTTGTAGATATTGGCGTACATCAGGACGGCCTTGTACATATCTCTGAGATAACAGATAAGAAATTTATCAAGCATCCGCTGGAAGTAGTAAGCGTTGGGGATATTGTGGATGTGAAGGTTATGAGCGTGGATTTAAAAAAGAAGCGAATCCAGCTTACGATGAAAGGACTCTCTTAGTTCGGTCAATCGGAGAAACAAATTTAAGGTATGGAATTGGAGGAAAATCTCATGAAGAAACCTTGGCAGAAAAATCTGGAGACGATTCTGGGAGTTTTAATTGGCAATGCTTTACTTGCATTCACAGTGGCGGCATTCTTGGTCCCGCATGGTATTATTATGGGTGGAGCAACGGGGATTGGTCTTACGATCAGTCATTATCTGCCGATTCAACTCTCTTTGATCATTTTGATCGTTAATGCGTGTCTGTTTCTTTTAGGGGCTGTTACACTAGGAAAGAAATTCGTGATCACAACGATTGCAAGTACGTTCCTGTATCCGGCGTGTCTGACGGTAATGCAGGAGATTCCGGGCATTACGGATCTTACAGATAATATTATGCTGGCAACGTTTTACGGAGGAGCGTTTCTTGGACTTGGAGTAGGAATGATCGTCCGTGTGGGGTCATCTACAGGAGGCACGGATATTCTGGCGCTTGTGTTAAACAAATGGCTTCATGTCAGTGTAGCCGTGTTGGTGTATATTGTGGATTTTGTGGTACTTGGAGCACAGGCGGTCTTCTCGGATTCCGAACAGATCATGTACGGTGTTCTGGCATTGGTGCTGGAGACGGTCATGCTGAACCGGGTAATGTTGATGGGACAATCGCAGATTCAGCTTTTTGTTATCTCTGATAAGTACGAGGAGATACGTGAGAGGATGCTGAAGGAGCAGGATGTAGGAGTGACAATGGTCCATGTTGAGACTGGGTTTGGGAAAGAGAATCAAAAGGCGGTTTTATGCATTATTCATAACCGAAAACTTTACGCAACGAATGAGATGATTCATACCATTGATGAAAAGGCATTTGTCACTATTTCGCAGATTAATGAGGTGAAAGGACGAGGCTTCACGCTGGAACGGGAAAACTATTCTGAAGTTGAGAAAATAAAAAAAGAAGATTAAAAAAGAAAATAAAAAAAGAATTCATTATGAGGAGAGTTATAGTGTCTGAACGATTTTCCAGAACAGAATTATTGATTGGGACAGAGAACCTGAAACGTCTGAAATGCGCAAGGATAGCAGTGTTTGGAGTCGGGGGAGTTGGCGGATATGTGGTGGAGGCATTGGCGAGAAGCGGCATAGGGACACTGGAACTGATCGATGATGATATTGTCAGTCGCAGTAATATCAACCGGCAGATTATTGCCACGGAAAAGACGGTTGGCCGCGCCAAAGTGGACGTGGCAAAAGAACGGGTGCTGGAGATCAATCCAAATATTAACGTTAATATCCATAAAACCTTTTATTTGCCGGATACGTCGGAACAGTTCGACTTTACACAATATGATTATGTCGTCGATGCGATTGATACTGTGACGGGAAAAATCGCGCTTGTTATGCAATCGAAGGAAGCAGGGACACCCATTATAAGCTGTATGGGGGCGGGAAATAAACTTAATGCGGCGGCTTTTCAGGTGGCCGATATTTATAAAACTTCGGTCTGTCCGTTAGCAAAGGCGATGAGAAAAGAGCTTAAAAAGCGGGGAGTCAAGCACTTAAAGGTTGTGTATTCGCAGGAAGAACCGCGAAAAACGGGCGGACGGGTACCGGGAAGCATTGCATTTGTGCCTTCAGTGGCAGGACTGATCCTTGCAGGGGAAGTAGTGAAAGATCTTCTGGAAGAATATCCTCAGCGGACAAAGGAACACACGCCCTTTGTCTACTAAAGGAATTAATAATTAAGGAAAAAGGTTTCTCTTTTTAAATAACTTAAATTTTAAGAGGAAAGGCCGATATTATTAATATAAGGAGGTTATCAAGATATGGAATTTGCAAATAGTATCGCAATGGCAAGTATGTCGATGAGCGCGGCAAAGCTGCAGATGAGCACTAGTTTGGCTGTTACCAAAAGTGCAATGGAAACTCAGGAAGCTGCCGCTGCACAGCTTCTTGAGATGCTTCCAAGCCCACCCGGAGTAGGGCAATATGTTGATGTAAGGGCTTAAAGAAAAGGACTGTGATTCTGAAGAACAGAAAGCAGTCCTTTTCAATACAAAAATTCTTTGCGAGCTGGAGCGCCATATTGTATAAACTAAGGAGAGGAAGCACAAAATATAGTATTAGAGGAAAAG
>ERZ778514.347-NODE-347-length-45570-cov-9.792222_pt1 | contig 45570 bp, 33 predicted proteins | sample MGYA00510344_ERZ778514 | MGnify/ENA primary metagenome ERZ778514 (study PRJEB29527, sample SAMN07138968) | mouse gut metagenome | material: feces | host: mouse | place: China:Nanjing | collected 2016-01-25 ...
GGCCGGGGTCGTGGCGGCTCGTGGGCACCGTGGCGATGGCGCCCCACCGCCTGACGCACCGCACGCTGCGCGCCGTGTTCCACCGCATCGAGGTCGACGCATGGAGCGCGGAGGCCGCGCCGCTGGCCCTCGGAGCCGCCGAGGCGGAGGGGAAGGCGCTGCCGCGTCTGGTCGCGCGCTACCTCGAGCGCGAACCTCTTATTTAATCAGATACCATATATATGCGCCGTAGGCCGCCAGAAAGAGGGCCCCTTCCCAGCGGTCGAGCGTGCGGCGGCGGAAGGTGAAGGCCGTCGCGAGCAGCGCCAGGGAGCTGAGCACCACCATGGCCGTGTCGACGGGGGTGATTCCGTCGGGCGTGAGGGGCCGCACGGCGGCCGAGGCGCCCAGTATGAGCAGGATGTTGGCGATGTTGGAACCCACGACGTTGCCCAGCGCCATGGCCGTGCGTCCCTTCGCCACCGAGACGAGCGACGAGGCGAGCTCGGGCAGCGACGTGCCGCCCGCCACGAGCGTGATGGCGATCGTCGACTCGGCCACGCCCAGCGCGCGGGCGATGGCCGTGGCGCTGCCCAGGAAGAGCTCGCCGCCGAAGACGAGCCCCGCCAGCCCCGCGGCGATCTTCGCCGCGGCGGGCCAGAGCCGCTTGGGGGGCGTATGCCCGGCGGGTGCCGGGGGTGCCGTGCGCCGCTCGCGGCGGATGGTCCACATCGTCAGCAGGAGGTAGAGCGCCAGCATCGCGATCCCCTCGCCGCGCCCGATGCGGTCGGCCGGGCCCGTGCCCAGCCAGCGGTCGGAGAGGAAGGCCGCGAGCAGCAGCGCCGCGCCGAGGCCGAAGGGGATGTCGCGCCGGATGTTGGCCGCGGTGAGGGGCAGCGGGCGCACCAGAGCGCAGAGGCCCAGGATCGCCAGCGTGTTGAAGAGGTTCGACCCCACGACGTTGCCTATGGCCACGCCGCTCTGCCCGCCGGCTGCCGAGAGCAGCGAGACGACCAGCTCGGGGGTCGAGGTGCCCACGGCCACCACCGTCAGTCCGATGACGAACTCCGGGATGCGCAGCCGCTCGGCCACGGCTGCGGCGCCGTCGGTGAGCAGGTGGGCGCCGGCGAGAATAAGCGCCAGCCCTGTGATAAGCAGCAATACGTTCATAGCAGAAGCAGACTGAGGGCCATCACGGCCATGCCGCCCACGATGCCGTAGAGGGCGATGTGCGCCTCGCCGTATTCGCGCGCCGCGGGCAGCAGCTCGTCGATGGAGATGAAGACCATGATGCCGGCCACGCCCGCCAGGATGCACCCCATGAGCGTGGGGGTCATCAGCGGCATGAGCAGGAGCCACGCGAGCACCGCTCCCACGGGCTCGGCCAGCCCCGAGAGCAGCGAGAGGACGAAGGCGCTGCGCCGGCTGCCGGTGGCGTAGTAGATCGGGATCGACACGGCGATTCCCTCGGGGATGTTGTGGATGGCGATGGCGGCGGCGATGGCGACGCCCAGCGAGGGGTTGTCGACGGCCGTCGTGAAGGTGGCCATGCCCTCGGGGAAGTTGTGGATGGCGATCGCCAGCGCCGTCATGAGCCCCATGCGCTTGAGGCGCGCGTCGCCCGGGCGGTGCTCCATCTGCTCCACGGGGCGGGCCTCGTGGGGGTTCTCGACCGACGGCACGAGGCGGTCGATGATGCCGATCAGGAGGATCCCGCCGAAGAAGGCGGCCGTGGCGATCGCCGCCCCCGGACGGGGTCCCCACACCTCCGCGAGCGTCGCGTCGGCCTCGCGCAGCAGCTCGACGAACGAGACGTAGATCATCACGCCGCCCGAGAGCCCGAGCGAGAAGGAGAGCAGCCGCTTGTTGGTGTGGCGGGCGAAGAAGGCGATGGCGCTGCCGATGCCGGTCGCAAGACCCGCACCGAGCGTGAGCAGCAGCGGAAAGAGAAGGGTAGAGGTCATGGTCGCGCTTTTCGTCGGACGCAGCAAAGATAGTGCAAAGGGGCGGGCGGTGCAAATAAATCGGCGGCGCGGCCTCTGCTGCCGGGGCGGGCGCCGCGCAATTGTGGATCGGCTGTTGAAAATTTTTTCGCGCAAAAGGTTTGCACCGACAACCGAAAAGCCCTACCTTTGCGGAAATAAAAGATTACCCGAACCCATGCGTAACGGTCCCGACATCATATCCTCCGCTCAAGGCTTCTGGCAGCAGGATCGTCGTTGGCACTCTTTCGCGGCGGGCGTCGGGTCCATTGTTTTCTTGGGGTAACTGTTTCGGTTGCCCTATTTTTTTGCTCGGACCGTCATGAAAACATTCTACATCAATGCGGAAGTGTACCGCGCGGGAGCTTTCCGGCGCGAGACGGTGGTCGTCGACGAGGGGCGCATCGTCGCTGCCGCCGAGCCCGCGCCGGGCGACCGGACGGTCGATCTGGCGGGGCTGCACGTCATTCCCGGTCTGGTCGACGTCCACGTCCACCTGCGCGAGCCGGGCTTCTCCTACAAGGAGACCATAGCCTCGGGAACCGCCGCCGCCGCGCGCGGCGGCTATACGGCCGTCTGCTCGATGCCCAACCTCTCGCCCGCGCCCGACACGGCGGAGCATCTGGCCGCGCAGAGGGCGATCATCCGCCGCGACGCGGCCGTGCGCGTCTACCCCTACGGCTGTATCACCGTGGGGCAGCGCGGCTGCGGCGCTCTGGTCGACTTCGCGGCGCTGGCGCCCGACGTGGTCGGCTTCTCCGACGACGGGCGCGGCGTGCAGTCCGAAGAGCTGATGGGCGAGGCGATGCGCCGGGCCGCGGCGGTCGGCCGGCCGATCGTGGCCCACTGCGAGGTCGACGAGCTGCTGCGCGGCGGCTATATCCACGACGGCGACTACTGCCGCGCCCACGGCCATAAGGGGATATGCTCCGAGAGCGAGTGGCGGCAGGTCGAGCGCGACATCCGCCTGGCCGAGCAGACCGGCTGCCGCTACCATGTCTGCCACGTCTCGACCCGCGAGAGCGTCTCTCTGGTGCGCCGGGCCAAGGCGCGGGGCCTTGCGGTGAGCTGCGAGACGGCGCCCCACTACCTGCTGCTGACCGACGAGGACCTGAGGGAGGAGGGGCGCTTCAAGATGAACCCGCCCCTGCGCAGCCGCGCCGACCGCGAGGCGCTCCTGCAAGGCATCCAGGACGGCACGATCGAGGTCGTGGCCACCGACCACGCCCCCCACTCCGCAGAGGAGAAGGCGCGCGGTCTTGCCGGCAGCGCCATGGGCATCGTGGGACTCGAGTGCGCCTTCCCGCTGCTCTACAAATATCTGGTGCTCGGCGGGGTGATCCCTGTGGGGCGTCTCGTGGAGCTCATGGCGCTCAATCCGCGCCGCCTGTTCGGCCTCGAAGGGGGCGTGGAGGCGGGCGACGCGGCCGACTTTGCGGTGCTTGACCTCGGCGCCGAATACGACGTCGACCCCGCCGCATTCCTCTCGCTGGGGCGCGCCACCCCCTTCGCCGGGTGGCGGGTGCAGGGCCGCACGATGCTCACGGTGGTGGGCGGCCGCGAGGTCTATCGCGATGAAACGATGAAAAACCAATAGACAAGCATGAAAGCATTTACCAAGAAAATCGTCCTGGAGAACGGCCGCGAGTTCTATGGCTACGGCTTCGGCGCCGACCGCGAGGCGATCAACGAGATCGTCTTCAACACCTCGATGGTGGGGTATCAGGAGATCATGTCCGATCCGTCCTACACGGATCAGATGGTGGTGATGACCTACCCGCTGATCGGCAACTACGGCATGGCCGACGAGGACTACGAGACCCGCACGCCGACCATCGGCGGCATGATCGTGCGCGAGTACAACGACTCGCCCTCGAACTTCCGCTATACCAAGACGCTGGGCGAGGTGCTGGAGGAGTACGGCATCCCGGCCATCTGGGGCGTCGACACCCGCACCCTCACGCGCATTATCCGCGACGAGGGGTCGCAGAAGGTCATCATCACCGACGCCGCGACGCCGCGCGAGGAGGCGCTGGAGCGCCTGCGCGCCTACGTCATGCCCCGCGACATGGTCGCGCGCGTGAGCTGCAAGAAGCGCTGGATGCGCCGCGTGCCCAACCACACCTACGACGTGGTGGCCATCGACTGCGGCATCAAGAGCAACATCATCCGCCAGCTCAACCGCGTGGGCTGCAACGTCACGGTGGTGCCCTTCGACTCGACCTTGGAGCAGATCATGGCTTTCCACCCCGACGGCATCGTGCTGTCGAACGGCCCGGGCAACCCCGAGGACGTGCAGCCGGTCATCGAGCTGGTGCGCCAGCTGCGGGGCAAGCTGCCCATCTTCGGCATCTGCATGGGCCACCAGCTCATCTCGCTGGCCTACGGAGCCCGGACCTTCAAGATGAAGTTCGGCCACCGCGGCGGCAACCACCCGGTCAAGTGCCTGGCCACGGGGATGATCGAGATCACGAGCCAGAACCACAGCTACGCCGTCGACGCCGACTCGCTCGAGGGCACGGGCCTCGCGCTCACGCACGTCAACCTGCTCGACGGCACGGCCGAGGGCGTGGAGTGCGTGGCCGACGGGGTATTCTCGATGCAGTACCACCCCGAGAGCGCGTCGGGTCCGCAGGACAGCCGCTATCTGTTCAAGAAGTTCACTAAAATCATGGAGGAGCGTAAACATGCCTAAGAGAAAAGACATAAAGAAGGTTCTGGTCATCGGTTCGGGTCCGATCGTCATCGGGCAGGCCGCCGAGTTCGACTATGCGGGTACGCAGGCCTGCCTGGCCCTGCGCGAGGAGGGTTACGAGGTGATCCTGGTCAACTCCAACCCCGCCACCATCATGACCGACACCCACATCGCCGACAAGGTCTACATGGAGCCGCTGACGCTGGAGTACGTCGCGAAGATCATCCGTTACGAGCGTCCCGACGCCATCGTGCCGGGTCTGGGCGGGCAGACGGGTCTCAACCTGGCTGTGCAGCTGGCCAAGAAGGGTATCCTGGAGGAGTGCCAGGTGCAGATTCTGGGCACGTCGTTCGAGTCGATCGAGCGCGCCGAGGACCGCGAGCTCTTCAAGGAGCTCTGCGAGGGGTTGGGCGAGCCGGTGCTGCCGTCGGAGATCGCCACCTCGATCGAGGAGGGCGTCGCCGTGGCCGAGCACATCGGCTATCCCGTGGTGCTGCGCCCGGCCTTCACGCTGGGCGGCACGGGCGGCGGCTTCGCCGACGACGAGCAGGAGCTGCGCGAGATCATGCGCAACGCCCTGGCGCTCTCGCCCGTCCACCAGGTGCTCGTCGAGAAGAGCATCAAGGGCTACAAGGAGATCGAGTACGAGGTGATGCGCGACGCCAACGACACGGCCATCTGCATCTGCTGCATGGAGAACATCGACCCGGTGGGCGTACACACGGGCGACTCGATCGTCGTGGCTCCGAGCCAGACGCTCACCAACAAGGAGTTCCAGATGCTGCGCGACTCGGCGCTGAAGATCATCCGCGCGCTGAAGATCGAGGGCGGCTGCAACGTGCAGTTCGCGCTGGATCCCCTCTCGTTCAAATACTACCTGATCGAGGTCAACCCCCGCGTGTCGCGCTCGTCGGCCCTGGCGTCGAAGGCCTCGGGCTATCCCATCGCGCGCGTCACGGCCAAGGTGGCCGTGGGGCTCACGCTCGACGAGATCCGGCTGGCCAACACCCCCGCCTCGTTCGAGCCCACGCTCGACTACATCGTCACCAAGGTGGCCCGCTTCCCCTTCGACAAGTTCTCCGACGCGTCGAACAAGCTCGGCACCCAGATGAAGGCCACGGGCGAGGTGATGTCGATCGGCCGCACGATGGAGGAGTCGCTGCTGAAGGCCGTGCGCTCGCTCGAGACGGGCGTCTGCCACATCTACCACAAGAAATTCGACGACTGGTCGAACGACCGTCTGCTCGCCTACATCAAGGAGCCGACCGACGACCGCCTCTACGCCATCGCCCAGCTCATCCGCGGCGGCGTGGACCTGATGCTCATCTACAACAACACCAAGATCGACATGTTCTTCCTCGAGAAGTTCAAGAACATCGTCGAGTTCGAGCGCGTCGTGGCGGCGCACAAGGGCGACGTGGAGACGCTGCGCGAGGCCAAGCGTATGGGCTTCAGCGACAAATATATCGGCCAGCTGTGGGGCATGACCGAGCACGAGATGTACCGCCTGCGCGAGCGCGAGGGCATCTTCCCCGTCTACAAGATGATCGACACGTGCGCCAGCGAGTTCGCCTCCTACGTGCCCTACTTCTACTCGACCTACGAGGACGAGAACGAGTCGGTGGTGAGCCAAAAGGAGAAGATCGTCGTGCTGGGCTCGGGTCCGATCCGCATCGGTCAGGGCGTGGAGTTCGACTACTCGACCGTGCACGCCATCTGGTCGATCCGCGAGGCGGGCTACGAGGCGATCATCATCAACAACAACCCCGAGACCGTCTCGACCGACTATACGACCAGCGACAAGCTCTACTTCGAGCCGCTGACCGTGGAGGACGTGATGAACGTCATCCACCTCGAGCGGCCCAAGGCGATCGTCGTGTCGCTGGGCGGCCAGACGGCGATCAACCTGGCCGAGCCGCTCTCGGAGCTGGGCGTGCCCATCATCGGCACCGACTGCCAGGCGATCCGCAACGCCGAGGACCGCGGCTGCTTCGAAAAGATCATGGAGGAGCTGGGCATTCCCCAGCCCGAGGCCGAGGCGGTGACCGACATCGAGGCGGGCGTGCGCGCCGCGGCCCGCATCGGCTACCCGGTGCTCGTGCGTCCGAGCTACGTGCTGGGCGGCCGCGCCATGCAGATCGTCTCGAACGAGGAGCGCCTGCGCCACTACCTCCAGACGGCCGTCGAGGTCAACGTCGACTCCCCGGTGCTCGTCGACCGCTACATCATGGGCAAGGAGCTCGAGGTCGACGCCATTTGCGACGGGAGCGAGGTCTTCATCCCCGGCATCATGGAGCACGTCGAGCGCACGGGCATCCACTCGGGCGACTCGATCAGCGTCTACCCGACCTTCAGCGTCTCGCAGCAGGCCAAGGAGAAGATCATCGACTACACCGTGAAGCTGGGTCTCCGCATCGGCATCGTGGGTCTCTACAACATCCAGTTCATCCTCGACGCCGACGACGAGGTCTACGTCATCGAGGTCAACCCCCGCTCGTCGCGCACGGTGCCCTTCCTCTCCAAGTCGACGGGCGTGCAGATGGCCCACATCGCCACGCAGGTGATCCTGGGCCGCAGCCTGCGCGAGCAGGGCATCACCGAGGTCTACGGCCGCGAGAAGGAGCGCTGGTACGTCAAGGCGCCGGCCTTCTCGTTCGCCAAGATCCGCGGCATGGACTCCTACCTCTCGCCCGAGATGAAGTCGACGGGCGAGGCGATCGGCTACGACGACAAGCTCACGCGGGCGCTCTACAAGGCCTTGCAGGCTACGGGCATGAAGGTGTCGAACTACGGCACGCTGTTCGTGACGATCGCCGACCGCGACAAGGCCACGGCCCTGCCGCTCGTGCGCCGCTTCTACGACCTGGGCTTCAACATCGAGGCCACGACCGGCACGGCCGAGTTCCTGCGCGGCCACGGCATCCGCACCCGCACGCGGCGCAAGCTGAGCGAGGGTAGCACGGAGATCATCGACGCGCTGCGCCAGGGCCACGTCAACTACGTGATGAACACCATCGACATCAACCAGCACAACACCCGTCTGGACGGCTACGAGATCCGCCGCACGGCCGTGGAGAACAATGTCACGGTCTTCACGGCGCTCGAGACGGTCAAGGTGCTGCTCGATGTGCTGGAGGAGATCACGCTGCGGGTTTCGACCATAGATGCGAAGTGATGTACAAGAACGCCATCTATACGGTGCTTAGCAACGAGCCGCTGACCGGCTCGGTGTGGCGCATGATCCTCGGGGGCGACACGCAGTGGATCACCGCTCCCGGGCAGTTCGTCAACATCGCGCTCGAGGGCCGCTACCTGCGGCGCCCGATCTCGGTGTGCGACTACGACGAGCGGACGATAACGCTGATCTACAAGGTCGTGGGCGACGGTACGGAGCAGATGAGCCGCATGGCTTCGGGCGTGCGGCTCGACCTGCTCACGGGCTTGGGCAACGGCTTCTCGACCGACGCCGACACGCGCCGCCCGCTGCTGGTGGGCGGCGGCGTGGGCGTGCCCCCGCTCTACAACCTGGCGCGGCGGCTGCTCGCCGAGGGGCGCGGGGTGCAGGTGGTGCTGGGTTTCAACACCGCCGCGGAGGTCTTCTACGCCGACGAGTTCCGCGCCCTGGGGTGCGACGTCACCGTCGCCACGGCCGACGGATCGGCGGGCGTCGCGGGTTTCGTCACGACGGCCATCGCCGCGCGCGGCCTCGACTTCGACTACTTCTACGCCTGCGGCCCGCTGCCCATGCTGCGGGCGCTGTGCCAGGCCGTGGAGCAGCCCGGCGAGCTCTCGTTCGAGGAGCGCATGGGCTGCGGCTTCGGCGCCTGCATGGGCTGCTCGTGCCGCACGCTCACGGGCGGCAAGCGCATCTGCAAGGAGGGTCCCGTATTGAAAAAGGAGGAGATCATATGGTAGACACATCGGTTACGCTCAGCGGCCTGAGACTGGACAACCCGGTCATCCCGGCCAGCGGCACGTTCGGCTACGGCAACGAGTTCCGCGACTTCTACGACATCAACATCCTCGGGTCGTTCTCCTTCAAGGGAACCACGCGCGAGGCGCGCTTCGGCAACCCCACGCCCCGCATCGCCGAGTGCTCCGAGGGGATGATCAACGCCGTGGGGTTGCAGAATCCCGGCATCGACCGCGTCATCGCCGAGGAGCTGCCGCGCCTGCGGGAGTTTTTCCACAAGCCCGTGATCGCCAACATCTCGGGCTTCTCGGTCGAGGAGTACGCCTACTGCTGCGAGCGCATCGACCGCGAGGAGCAGGTGGGCCTCATCGAGGTCAATGTCTCGTGCCCCAACGTGCGCCACGGCGGCATGTCGTTCGGCACGTCGCCCGAGGCGGCCGCCGAGGTGACGCGCGCGGTGAAGGCCGTGACGCGCAAGCCCGTCTATATCAAGCTCTCGCCCAACGTCACGGACATCGTCGCGATCGCCCGCTCGTGCGAGGAGGCGGGGGCCGACGGCCTGTGCCTCATCAACACGATGCTCGGCATGCGCATCGACCCTGTGCGCCGCCGCCCGGTCATCGCCAACACGATGGGCGGCTTCTCGGGTCCGGCTGTTTTCCCCGTGGCCGTGCGGATGGTCTACCAGGTCTCGAAGGCCTGCTCGGTGCCCGTCATCGGCTGCGGCGGCGTGCGCTCGGCGCGCGACGTCATAGAGATGATGATGGCCGGCGCCACGGCCGTCGAGGTGGGTGCGGCCAACCTGGTCGACCCCTACGCCTCGAAGAGGATCGTCGAGGCGCTTCCCGCCGAGATGGAGCGGCTGGGCATCGAGCGGCTGAGCGACATCATCGGCTGCGTGGAGTGAACTATTTGCCGTGTCGGGCGCGATGTCCGGTGCGAAAAAACGAAATCAGATAAAACGACGATATGAAACACGACGTAATCATCGCCTGCGACTTCAAGTCGGCAGAGGACACCTTCCGCTTCCTCGATCTGTTCCGTGACGAGGCGCGCAAACCCTTTCTGAAGATCGGCATGGAGCTCTTCTATGCCGAAGGGCCCGAGATCGTGCGCGAGATCAAGCGCCGCGGCCACCGCATCTTCCTCGATCTGAAGCTGCACGACATTCCCAACACCGTGCGCAAGGCGATGGCCGTGCTTTCGCGCCTCGACGTGGACATGTGCAACGTCCACGCCGCCGGCACCATCGAGATGATGCGCGCGGCCCTCGAAGGGCTCACGCGCGAGGACGGCACGCGGCCGCTGCTCATCGCCGTGACGCAGCTCACCTCCACGAGCGAGGAGCGCATGCGCCGTGAGCTGCTCATCGACGCCTCGATCGACGACACGATCGTGAAGTATGCGCAGAACACCCGCGAGGCGGGCCTCGACGGCGTGGTCTGCTCGCCCCTCGAGGCGGGCATGGTCCACGAGGCGTGCGGCCCGGAGTTCCTGACCATCACCCCCGGCGTGCGCTTCGCCGACGGCGACGTGGCGGACCAGGTGCGCGTGACGACGCCCGCCCGCGCCCGCGAGATCGGCTCCGACTTCATCGTCGTGGGGCGCCCCATCACCGCTGCTCCCGACCCCGTGGCGGCCTACCGCCGCTGCGTGAAGGAGTTCCTGGGCGAGGAGTGCTGAGGCCATGAAGCCCGTCAAGCTCTTCTACCTGCGCAACTGCCCTTATTGCAAGAAGGCGCTGCGCTACATCGACGAGGCGAAGGCCGCCCATCCGGAGCTGGCCGCCGTCGCCGTCGAGACGATCGAGGAGTCGGAGCTGCCGGACGTCGCTGACAGCTACGACTATTACTACGTGCCCACCTTCTACGTCGGCGACGAGAAGGTCCACGAGGGCGGCATCTGGCCCCACGAGGTCGAGGCCGTGCTGCGCCGGGCGCTGGAGTAACGCCGCACGGGCCCCGGCGAGGAGCCCGCGCGGGAAGTGTGAAGAACCGAAAACAACCCAATAACATGGAGAAGAAGATTGCGAAAGACCTGCTCTCGATCGGCGCGGTATTCCTGCGGCCGGAGCAGCCGTTTACCTGGGCCAGCGGTATCAAGAGCCCGATTTATTGCGACAACCGTCTGACGCTGACGGCGGTTGAGGTGCGCGGGCACGTCGAGGCGGGCCTCGCCGAGATCGTCCGCACGAAGTTCCCCGAGGCCGAGGTGCTCATGGGTACCTCCACGGCCGGCATCGCCCACGCCGCCATCACCGCCACGCTGCTCGATCTGCCGATGGGTTACGTCCGCTCGTGGTCGAAGGACCACGGCCGCGGCAACCGCATCGAGGGCCGGCTGGAGAAGGGCCAGAAGGTGGTCGTGATCGAGGACCTGATCTCCACGGGCGGCTCGTGCATCGAGGTGGTCGAGGCGCTGCGCGAGGCGGGCGCCGAGGTGCTGGGCGTCGCTTCGATCTTCACCTACGGCATGCAGAAGGGGCTCGACCGCATGGCTGCGGCCGGCGTAGTGAACTACAGCCTCTCGAACCTCGACGCCCTGGTGGAGGTGGCTGCCGACGAGGGGTATATCCGCCCCGAGGACAAGGCGCGCCTGTTGCAGTTCCGTGACAATCCGGCCGATGAGAGCTGGATGAAGTAAGATCGGGTGAAAAGCTGACGCGCGTTTCATGAAACGCAGAAAGGGCGCTTGTCGGCACCTTTTACTTTTCACTTTTTACTTATTACTTTGAAAAATATTGGATTATGCGACACTTGATCGATCCGACCGACCTCTCGGCGGAGGAGATCCATGGGATCCTGACCCTCGCCGAGGAGATCATCGCCGACCGGGCCCGCTTCAGCGAGGCGTGCCGCGGCAAGAAGCTGGCCACGCTCTTCTACGAGCCCTCGACACGTACGCGCCTGAGCTTCACGTCCGCGATGCTGGAGCTGGGCGGCCAGGTCATCGGCTTCTCCGACGCCGCCTCGTCGTCCGTCTCGAAGGGCGAGACGGTGGCCGACACGGTGCGCGTGGTGCGCTGCTTCGCCGACATCGTGGCCATGCGCCACTTCAAGGAGGGGGCGCCGCTGGTGGCGTCGCAGTACGCCGGCATCCCCATCATCAACGCCGGCGACGGCAGCCACGCCCATCCCACGCAGACGCTCACCGACCTGCTGACGATCAAGCGCGAGAAGGGGCGTCTGGACCACCTCACGATCGGCTTCTGCGGCGATCTGAAGTTCGGCCGCACGGTCCACTCGCTCATCAAGGCGCTCTCGCGCTACGAGGGGATCGAGGTCATCCTCATCTCGCCCGAGGAGCTGCGCCTGCCCGACTACATGCTGCAGGAGATGGGCGCCGGATCGAAGCTCACGTTCCGCGAGGTGCGCACGATGGAGGAGGTGATGCCCGAGCTGGACATCCTCTACATGACGCGCGTGCAGAAGGAGCGCTTCCTCGACGAGGAGGAGTTCGACCGCGTGAAGGACAGCTTCGTGCTCGACCCCTCGAAGATGGCCGCGGCGCGCGAGGACATGATCGTCCTCCACCCGCTGCCGCGCGTCAACGAGATCGCGCGGGCGGTCGACAACGATCCCCGAGCGGCCTACTTCCGCCAGGTCGAGAACGGCAAGTTCGTGCGCATGGCCCTGATCTACACCCTGCTTCGGTGGGCCGACGAGAACAAGCCCTACGAGCGCACGCCCGTCTTCGCCGAGGAGTACGTCACCGAGGGGTTCGTCTGTCCCAACAAGCGCTGCATCTCGGCCACGGAGGACGTGGACCCGATCTTCCGCCGGGGCGCCGACGGCGTGTGCCGCTGCGCCTACTGCGAGGCCCGGGCCAGATAGCGGCGCGGGACGTCCCGTGTCGGACGGCGGACCGCTCCCCGGGGGCGGTCCGCCGTTTCCGTTTCGGCCCGACGGCCCGCTTTTTTGGCCCCCGGGAGCTTGGTTTTCCCTCGCGAAACCGTTATCTTTGCAAGGCTGAACGTTTTCGCAAACACATAGACAACATAACGACATGGAAAACCTCAAAATCGCTGGTCCGGCGCTGCCGGACATGCCGTGGGAGGAGCGTCCCGCCGGCTCGCACGACGTAGTGTGGCGCTATTCGGCCAATCCGATCATCCCGCGCGACCTGCTCTCGACCTCCAACTCGATCTTCAACTCGGCCGTGGTGCCTTTCAGGCAGGGCAAGTACAACTATGCCGGCGTCTTCCGCTGCGACGACACCAACCGCCGCATGCGCATCCACGTGGGCTTCTCGGTCGACGGTGTGAAGTGGGAGATCGAGGAGGAGGATATGAAGCTCCAGGGCGCCGACCCCGAAGTGGGGGAGTGGGTCTACGGCTACGACCCGCGCGTGGCGCAGATCGGCGACAAGTACTACGTGACCTGGTGCAACGGCTACCACGGCCCCACGATCGGCGTGGCGTGGACCGACGATTTCCGCACTTTCCACCAGCTGGAGAACGCCTTCCTGCCCTATAACCGCAACGGCGTGCTCTTCCCCCGCAAGATCGGCGGCAAGTTCGCCATGCTCTCGCGCCCGAGCGACACGGGCCACACCCCCTTCGGCGACATCTTCTACTCCGAGTCGCCCGACCTGTGCTACTGGGGCCGCCACCGCCACGTGATGGCACCCGCGGCCTTCGAGCAGAGCGCCTGGCAGTGCATGAAGATCGGCGCCGGCCCCGTGCCCATCGAGACGAGCGAGGGGTGGCTGCTCTTCTACCACGGCGTGCTGCGCTCGTGCAACGGCTATGTCTACGCCTTCGGCTCGGCGCTGCTCGATCTGGACGAGCCGTGGAAGGTCACGGCCCGCAGCGGCCCCTACCTGATCTCGCCGCGCGAGAGCTACGAGTGTATGGGCGACGTGCCCAACGTCACCTTCCCCTGCGCCGCGCTGCACGATCCCGCCACGGGGCGCGTGGCCATCTACTACGGCTGTGCCGACACGGTGACGGGTCTGGCGTTCGGCTACATCCCCGAGATCGTCGAGTTCACCAAGAAGCACAGCATTCTATGAGACGCCTCGCGCTGCTCGCGGCCCTCTGCCTGGCGCTGACCGCCCGGGCGCACGAGCCGGCCGACTGGGTCGACCCCTTCGTCGGCACGACCAACTTCGGCACGACCAACCCCGGCGCCCTCTGCCCCAACGGCATGATGTCGGTGGTGCCGTTCAACGTCATGGGCTCCGACACCAACGTCTACGACAAGGACGCCCGCTGGTGGTCGACCCCCTACGAGTTCCACAACAAATTCTTCACGGGCTATGCCCACGTGGCGCTGAGCGGCGTGGGGTGCCCCGACCTGGGATCGCTGCTGACGATGCCCACCGCGGGCGAGCTCTGCGTCGACTACAAGCTCTACGGTTCGGCCTACGACGACGAGCGCGCCGCCCCGGGCTACTACGCCAACCGCCTGACCAAGTACGGCATTCGCACCGAGGCCACGGCTACGCTACGCTCCTCGGCCGAGCGCTACACCTTCCCCGCCGGGCAGGGCCACATCCTGCTCAACCTGGGCGAGGGGCTCACCAACGAGTCGGGCGCCACGGTGCGCCGCGTGAGCGCCACCGAGATCGAGGGCTCGAAGCTGCTGGGCACCTTCTGCTACAACCCGCAGAAGGTATTCCCCGTCTACTTCGTGCTGCGCGTGACGAAAACCCCGTCGCGCTCGGGCTACTGGAAGAAGCAGCGCCCGATGACGGGCCCCGAGGCGCAGTGGACCCCCGACCAGGGCAAGTACAAGCTCTACACCGAGTACGGCCGCGAGCTCTCGGGCGACGACGTGGGTTACTGGTTCTCGTTCGACGATCTGCAGGAGGGCGAAACGGTGGAGGTGCGCATGGGCGTGTCGTTCGTCTCGACCCAGAACGCCCGCGCGAATCTGGATGCCGAGCAGCGCGGCCGCTCGTTCGATGCCCTGCGCGACGAGGCGCGGGCGACGTGGAACGCCGACCTGGGGCGCATTCGCGTCGAGGGGGGCACCGACGCCCAGCGCACGGTCTTCTATACGGCGCTCTACCACGCGCTGATCCACCCCAACATCCTCAGCGACGTCAACGGCGAGTATCCGCTCATGGAGCGGAGCGGCGAGGTGGGCATTGCCGAGGGCGACCGCTACACGGTCTTCTCGCTCTGGGACACCTACCGCAACTTCCACCAGCTCATGACGCTCGTCTACCCCGAGCGGCAGCTGGAGATGGTGCGCTCGATGGTCGGCATGTCGAAGGAGTGGGGCTGGCTGCCCAAGTGGGAGCTCTACGGCCGCGAGACCTTCACCATGGAGGGCGACCCGGCCATTCCGGTCATCGTCGACACGTGGGAGAAGGGGCTGCGCGACTTCGACGTCGATGCGGCCTATGCGGCGATGAAGCGCTCGGCCACGACACCCGGCGCCGACAACCCCATGCGCCCCGACATCGACCCCTACATCGAGCGGGGCTATATCCCCCTCGGGTGGTTCGCCGCCGACGGCTCGGGCGACAACTCGGTGTCGCACGCGCTGGAGTACTACGTCGCCGACAACGCCCTGGCCCGCATGGCCGAGGCGCGCGGCGAAAAGGAGTTCGCCGCCGAGCTGCGCCGCCGTGCCGCGGGGTGGCGCCACTACTACAGCACCGAGAGCGGCACGCTGCGCCCGATCACCCGCGAGGGCGAGTTCCTCTCGCCCTTCGACCCGCGCCAGGGCGAGAACTTCGAGCCGGTGGCCGGCTTCCACGAGGGATCGGCCTGGAACTACACCTTCTTCGTGCCGCACGACGTCGAGGGGCTGGCCCGCGCCATGGGCGGCCGCCGCAAGTTCGTCGACAAGCTCCAGCGGGTCTTCGACGAGGGGCTGTACGACCCCGCCAACGAGCCCGACATCGCCTACGCCTACCTCTTCAGCCGCTTCCGCGGCGAGGAGTGGCGCACGCAGCGCGAGGTGCGCAGGCTGCTCGACAAGTACTTCACCACGCAGGCGGACGGCATTCCCGGCAACGACGACACGGGAACGATGTCGGCCTGGGCCCTCTTCTCGATGATGGGCCTCTATCCCGACTGCCCGGGCGAACCCTACTATACGCTCACGGCGCCCCTGTTCGACCGCGTGCAGATCGACACGCCGGGCGGCGAGCTGGTCATCGAGGCCCGGCGCCCGGCCGGGGGCGGCGACTACATCCGCCGCATGACCCTCGGCGGCCGGCCGCTGGAGCGCTACCGCATCTCGCACGACGAGCTGCTGCGCGGCGGCCGCCTCACCTTCGAACTTCAAAACCGCAAATAACCGCAATGAAAACCAACAGACTACTGACCGCCGCGGCGCTGCTCATGGCCGCCTGTTCGCAGCCGCAGCCCGACGGCGACTTCGTCAGCTGGGTCGATCCCAAGATCGGCACCGGCGGCCACGGCCATGTCTTCGTGGGGGCCAACGTCCCCTTCGGCATGGTGCAGGTGGGCCCCACGAGCATTCCCCAGTCGTGGGACTGGTGCTCGGGCTACCACGAGAGCGACTCCACCGTCATCGGCTTTTCGCATACCCACCTGAGCGGTACGGGTATCGGCGATCTGTTCGACGTCACGCTCATGCCCGTCGTGGGCGAGGTCGCCTACGCCCGCGGCACGGAGGAGGACCCGCAGTCGGGCCTCTGGTCCTATGCCGACCGCTCGAAGGAGGTGGCCGTGCCGGGCTATTATTCGGTTCCGCTGACCCGCTACGGCGTGACGGCCGAGATGACCGCCACCTCGCGCGTGGGTCTGCACCGCTACACCTTCCCCGAGGCCGATGACGCCGCCGTGGTCTTCGACCTGGAGAACGGCGGCTGCTGGGACAAGGCCACCGATACGGGGCTGAAGGCCGAGGGCGACCGCATCGTCACCGGCTGGCGCCACTCCGCGGGGTGGGCCGCCGACCAGAAGGTCTTCTTCGCCGCCGAGTTCTCGCGTCCGTTCGACAGCTTCGAGCCGGTGGGCGACCGCTACGGCCGCGCCTCGTTCCGCACGAAGGCCGGCGAGCGGATCCTGGTGAAGGTGGCCCTCTCGCCCGTGAGCGTGGAGGGCGCGCGCGCCAACCTCGCGGCCGAGCTCCCCGGGTGGGACTTCGAGGCTACGGCGGCCGCCGCCTCCGCGCGGTGGAACGACGAGCTGTCGCGCATCCGCATCGAGACGGCCGACCGGACGGCCCGCAAGATCTTCTATACGGCGCTCTACCACACGATGATCGCCCCGGTGACCTTCTGCGACGTCGACGGCTCGTACCGCGGCGCCGACGGAGAGGTGCACCCCGATCCGGGCTACACGACCTATTCGGTCTTCTCGCTCTGGGACACCTACCGCGCCAAGATGCCGCTGCTGACGCTCGTCGAGCCCGAGCGCATGGCCGACATCGTCAGCACCATGCTCGCCATCGCCGACGAGCAGGGGCGCCTGCCCGTGTGGCATTTGTGGGGCAACGAGACCGACTGCATGGTGGGTAACCCGGGCATCGTCGTCGTGGCCGACGCCATCGTGAAGAACATCCCCGGCGTCGACCGCGAGCGCGCCTTCGAGGCGATCCGCCGCACGGCGATGAACGAGGGGCGGGGCAACGGCCTGAGAATGAAATACGGCTACATCCCGTGCGATCTGTTCAACGAGGCCGTGGCCTACGATCTGGAGTACGCACTGGCCGACGGCGCCGCCGCCCTGGCCGCCCGTGCGCTGGGCAAGAAGACCGAGGAGTACCTCGCCTCGCGCAGCCGCTCCTACCGCCACCTGTTCGACCCCTCGACGGGCTTCATGCGCGGCCGCGACTCGCGCGGCGGCTGGCGCACCCCCTTCAACCCCTTCGCCTCGTCGCACCGCGCCGACGACTACTGCGAGGGCAACGCCTGGCAGTATACGTGGCTCGTGCCGCACGACGTTAAGGGTCTCGAGGAGTGCTTCGGCTCGCGGGAGCGAATGATCGGGAAGCTCGACTCGCTGTTCACCGTTTCGTCGGTGGTCGAGGGCGCCGAGACCTCGCCCGACATCTCGGGCATGATCGGCCAGTATGCCCACGGCAACGAGCCCTCGCACTCGACGCTCTACCTCTACTCGATCCTGGGCCAGCCCTGGAAGACGGCCGACAAGGTGCGTGAGGTGCTCACGACGCTCTACCACGCCGCACCCGACGGTCTTTCGGGCAACGAGGACGTGGGGCAGATGTCGGCCTGGTACGTCCTCTCGTCGCTCGGCTTCTACGAGGCCGAGCCCGCCTCGGGCCGCTTCTGGTTCGGCTCGCCGATGTTCGACCGCGCCGAGGTGCGGGTCGCGGGCGGCGTGCTGACGGTGGAGGCCGTCGACAACTCGGCCGAGAACCGCTACATCCAGCGCGTGACGCTCGACGGCGCCCCCTACACCAAGGGCTACGTCGACTATGCCGACCTGGCCGCGGGCGGCGTGCTGCGCATGGAGATGGGCCCCGAGCCCAAGGTGTGGTACTGCGCCCAGGAGCCCGAGGTCTATGACGACCGGCGCCCCGCGCCCGAAGCGCGGCTGTTCCGCTCCGAGGCCGTCGAGGCCGAGATCGACCGCGTGTGCGGTCTGCTGGAGAACGAGCGCCTCCGCTGGATGTTCCGCAACTGCTTCCCCAACACGCTCGACACCACGGTCCACTACCGCGAGGACGAGGCGGGGTGCCCCGACACCTATGTATATACGGGCGACATTCCGGCCATGTGGCTGCGCGACTCGGGGGCCCAGGTGTGGCCCTACGTGCAGCTCTGCACCGACGACGAGCCGCTGCGGCGCATGATCGCGGGCACGATCCGCCGCCAGTTCAAGCTGATAAACATCGACCCCTACGCCAACGCCTTCAACGACGGCCCCACGGGCGCCGGCGAGGACGCCGCGTTCTACCCCCAGAGCCCCTGGGTCTTCGAGCGCAAATGGGAGATCGATTCCCACTGCTATCCGATCCGCCTGGCCTACCACTACTGGAAGACGACGGGCGACGAATCGGTCTTCGACGCCGAGTGGGTCGGGGCGATGCGCAAGATCCTCCATACGCTGCGCACGCAGCAGCGTAAGGAGGGCGACGGCGACTACATGTTCCTGCGCACGACCGACCGCCAGCTCGACACCAAGTGCCGCGTCGGGCGCGGCAATCCCGTGAAGCCCGTGGGGCTCATCGCCTCGGCCTTCCGCCCGTCGGACGACGCCACGACCTTCGAGTTCCTCGTGCCGTCCAACTTCATGGCCGTCTCGTCGCTGCGCAAGGCCGCCGAGATCCTCTCGACGGTCAACGGCGAGCAGGAGCTCGCCGCCGGCTGCGCGGCCCTGGCCGACGAGGTGGCCGCGGCGCTCGAGGAGCACGCCGTGGTGGAGCACCCCGACTTCGGGCCGATCTACGCCTTCGAGGTCGACGGCTTCGGCAGCGCCCAGCTCATGGACGATGCCAACGTGCCGTCGCTGCTGGCCATGGCCTACCTGGGCGACGTGGACCGTCGCGACCCGATCTACGAGAACACGCGCCGCTTCGTCTGGAGCGAGGCCAACCCCTACTTCTGGCGCGGCGCGGCGGGCGAGGGGATCGGCGGCCCGCACATCGGCGTCGAGTCGTTCTGGCCCATGAGCGTCATGATGCGCGCCTTCACCTCGACCGACGACGCCGAGATCGCGGCCTGCATCGCGCAGCTGATGACCACCGACGCCGGCTGCGGCTTCATCCACGAGTCGCACCACCGCGACGATGCCGCCGACTTCACGCGCCCCTGGTTCGCCTGGCAGAACACCCTCTTCGGCGAGCTCATCCTCAAGCTGATCGCCGACGGAAAGCTCGACCTGCTCAACTCGATCAAATAACTACGGCGGCTCGCAGGAGCCGCGCGGGCCGCAGCCTCCCGCCGCGGAGGCCCGCTGTTCGCGTACCCTGCAGGCTGCCGTCCCGAAAACAAAAATCGGAACCCATGAAGAAGCTCCTCGTATTCGTTTGCGCGGCCCTGGCCGCCGCCTGCGGCCCGCGCCCTGCCGAGCAGACGCTGCTCCGCCCCTCGGAGTACGTCTCGACGCTCGTGGGCACGCAGTCCGACTACGCCCTCTCGACGGGCAACACCTATCCTGCGGTGGCGCTGCCGTGGGGCATGAACTTCTGGACGCCCCAGACGGGCCGCATGGGCGACGGCTGGGCCTACACCTACGGCGCCCACACCCTCTGCGGCTTCAAGCAGACCCACCAGCCCTCGCCGTGGATCAACGACTACGCCCCCTTCTCGCTCATGCCGGTGCGGGGCGACGACAAGCTCGACGAGCAGAGCCGCCGCAGCTGGTTCTCGCACCAGTCCGAAGAGGCGCGGCCCTACTATTACCGCGTCTACCTGGCCGACCACGACGTGCGCGTGGAGATCGCCCCCACGGAGCGCGCGGCCGTCATGCGCTTCACCTTCCCCGAGTCGGACGAGTCGGGCGTCGTGGTCGACGCCTTCGACCGCGGCTCGCGCGTGGAGGTGGTCGACGCCCGCACTCTGGCGGGCTACACCACGCGCAACAGCGGCGGCGTGCCCGACAACTTCCGCAACTGGTTCGTCATCCGCTTCGACAAGCCGTTCGGCGCCGTGGAGCTGACCGACTCCCCGTCGGACTACGCGCCCGGCAGCGCCAAGCTCTATCCCGAGGGCGGCAAGGCCGCGGAGGGGCGCCACGCCGTGGCCAAGGTCCACTTCACGACCCGCCGCGGCGAGCAGGTCACGGCGCGCATCGCCTCGTCGTTCATCTCGGCCGAGCAGGCCGTGCTGAACCTCGACCGCGAGGTGGGCGACGCCACGCTCGACCAGATCCGCTCGCGCGCGCAGGAGCGCTGGGACGAGGTGCTGGGCCGCATCGAGGTGGCGGGCGGCAAGGAGGAGCAGCTGCGCACCTTCTACTCGTGCCTCTACCGCTCGACCCTCTTTCCGCGCAAGTTCTACGAGCTGGACGCCGCGGGCGAGCCCGTGCACTACAGCCCCTACAACGGCGAGGTGATGCCCGGCTACATGTATACCGACACGGGCTTCTGGGACACGTTCCGCTGCCTCTTCCCGCTGCTGAACCTGGTCTACCCATCGGAGAACGCCAAGATGCAGGCGGGCCTTGCCAACGCCTGGCGCGAGAGCGGCTTCCTGCCCGAGTGGGCGAGCCCCGGCCACCGCGGCTGCATGGTGGGCAACAACTCGGCCTCGGTGGTCGCCGACGCGATCATGAAGGGCGTCACGCCAGAGGAGGACGTCGCCGCGCTCTACGAGGCGATCATGCACGGCCGCACGGCGGTGCACCCGACCGTCAGCTCCACGGGCCGCAAGGGCCACGAGTACTACAACACGCTGGGATACGTGCCCTACGACGTGGGCATCAACGAGAACGTGGCCCGCACGCTGGAGTATGCCTACGACGACTGGTGCATCGCGCAGGTGGCCCGCAAGCTGGGCCGCGACGAGGAGGCCGCGCTCGTCGAGAAGGCCTCCGGCAACTGGCGCAACGTCTTCGACCCCGAGACGCGGCTCATGCGCGGCCGCAACGCCGACGGCGCCTTCCAGTCGCCCTTCAGCCCCTACAAGTGGGGCGACGCCTTCACCGAGGGCAACGCCTGGCACTACACCTGGTCGGTCTTCCACGACGTGGAGGGGCTCGCCGACGCCATGGGCGGGCGCGAGGCGTTCGCGCGCATGCTCGACTCGGTGTTCGTCGTGCCGCCCGTCTACGACGACAGCTACTACGGGTCCCGCATCCACGAGATCACCGAGATGCAGGTGGCCGACATGGGCAACTACGCCCATGGCAACCAGCCCGCGCAGCACATGATCTACCTCTACGACTACGCCGGCGAGCCGTGGAAGGCGCAGCACTGGGTGCGCGAGACGATGGACCGCCTCTACTCGGCCAAGCCCGACGGCTACTGCGGCGACGAGGACAACGGCCAGACCTCGGCCTGGTACGTCTTCTCGGCGCTGGGCTTCTATCCCGTCTGCCCCGCCTCGGATTGCTACGCTGTGGGCGCGCCGCTCTTCCGCCGCGCAACGGTGCATCTGGAGAACGGCCGGCGGATCGAGATCGAGGCGCCGCAGAACGGCCCCGCGAATCGCTACATCGGGGCGATGCGCCTCGACGGCAAGCCGTGGGACGCCAATTTCCTGCGCTGGTCGGACCTTGCCCGGGGGGCCACGATCCGCTTCGACATGCAGGCCGAGCCCGACATGCGGCGGGGCACCGACGCGCAGGCGTCGCCCGCCCGGTGCGAGGGTGGGGAATGTCGATAATTTGTCGATAGAATCCCCCGCTTTATTTTGAAAATTGTTCGGAAAGACCTACCTTTGTCATGTTGTTTCGGCAACGAAACAGGTTAATTCGGGCAAGGAAGATGACACTTTTCGGCGACATCCGACAACGCGGGCGAAAGAAGCGGCACAAGCGGGCCGCGGCCTTCGCGTCGATGCGGGAGCAGGTGCAGCGCATGCAGGCGGGCACGTGCGGATCGGTGGGCTGCAAAGTGCTCGGATAGAGATCAAACCGCCATGACGGAGACGTCGTGGCGGTCTTTTTTGTCCGACGCCGCGGGTCGTTGCGATGAATCGTTTATAAAACCGAAGAGATTATGATGAAAGTGGGAGTGATCATGGGTTCCGTGAGCGACTACGAGGTGATGGCCGACGCCGTGGCCATGCTCGAGCGCTTCGGCGTCGATTTCGAGAAGCGGGTGGTCAGCGCCCACCGCACGCCCGATCTGCTGTGCGAGTACGCCAAGACGGCCCGCGAGCGCGGTCTGGGCGTCATCATCGCCGGTGCGGGCGGTGCCGCCCACCTGCCGGGCATGGTGGCCTCGATGACCCCGCTGCCGGTGGTGGGCGTGCCCGTGAAGTCGCGCGCCCTCAACGGCCTCGACTCGCTGCTCTCGATCGTGCAGATGCCCGCCGGCGTGCCGGTGGCCACCACTGCGATCAACGGCGCGAAGAACGCCGCGCTGATCGCCGTGTCGATCCTCGCGCTGCAGGACGAGGAGCTGGCCGCGCGGCTCGACGCCTTCCGCGCCGAGCAGACGGCCACGGTGCTCCGGGCCGAGCTGTAGGCCTCGGCCCCTCGCCATCACGACGAACCCTTAAAAGGACGAGATACACTTGAAGACCATCGGAATTATCGGAGCCGGCCAGTTGGGGCTGATGCTCACCGAGGAGGCCCACCGGCTGGGCCTGCGCACCGTCTGCCTCGACCCTTCGGCCGAGGCGCCGGCATTCGCCGTGGCCGACGAGGCGATCGTCGCGGCGTATGACGACGCGGCGGCGCTCGAGGAGCTCTGCCGCCGAAGCGACGCGGTGACCTACGAGTTCGAGAACGTGCCGGGCGAAGTGCTCGTCCCGCTCGTCGAGCGCTACAACATCCCTCAGGGCTTCCGCCCCCTCTACGACTCGCAGGACCGCCTGCGCGAGAAGACCAACGCCCGCGAACACGGGCTGCTCACCCCGGGCTTCGAGGCCGTGGACGACGAGACTTCGCTGCGCGCCGCCGTGGGGCGGCTGGGGCTTCCCGCCGTGCTCAAGACCCGCACGCTGGGCTACGACGGCCACGGGCAGCGCGTGCTGCGCTCGGAGGAGGACATCGAGGCGGCGCTGCCGCTGCTCTCCGTGCCCTGCATCCTCGAGCAGTTCGTGCCTTTCGACTTCGAGGCGAGCATCGTCATGGTGTCGGACGGCGAGCGCGTGGTGAGCTTCCCCGTCGGGCGCAACATCCACCGCGACGGCATCCTCGACCTGTGCGTCGTGCCGGCCGAGGTCGACCCGGAGATTCTGGCGCGGATGCGCCGCGAGAGCGAGCGCTTCATGCGCGCGTGCGGCTACCGCGGCATCCTGGCCATCGAGTACTTCGTGCGCGGGGGCGAGATCTACTTCAACGAGATGGCGCCGCGTCCCCACAACTCGGGCCACTACACCATCGAGGGGGCCACGACCAACCAGTACCGCGAGCTGGCCCGCTACCTGGCGGGCATGCCGCTGGAGGAGCCGCGGCTGGTGGCGCCCACCGTCATGAAGAACATCCTGGGGCAGGACCTCGAGGCGGCCCGCGAGGTGGCGGCCGAGGGGCGGCAGGGGGTCTATGTCCACCTCTACGGCAAGCGCGAAAGCCGTCCCAAGCGCAAGATGGGCCACATCACCTTCGTGGGGATGACCGCCCGGGAGTACGAGGCCGCGTGGGCCTCCCGATTTGTCGAATAGTAACCGATATAAAATGAAGAACTACCGTATTTTCGTCGAGAAGCTGCCGCGTTTCCAGGTCGAGGCCGAGAGTTTGCGCCGCGAGCTGAACGCCAATCTCAACCTTTCGATCGCGCGTCTGCGCCTGCTGTGCGTCTACGACCTCTTCGGCTTCAGCGAGGAGCTGCTCGAGCGGAGCCGCTACGGCGTCTTCGGCGAGGTGGTGACCGACGCGGTCACCGACAGCTGCGACCTCGAGGGCCGCAAGTTCCTGGCCGTGGAGTTCCTGCCCGGCCAGTTCGACCAGCGCGCCGCCTCGGCCGTCGACTGCGTGCGGCTGATCGACCCCTCGGCCGACGTGCGCATCCGCTCGTCGAAGCTGCTCGTCTTCGACGACGGCGTGACGGAGGAGGAGCTCTCGAAGATCCGCCGCTACTGCATCAACGCCGTCGAGTCGCGCGAGAAGGACCTCTCGCAACTCAGCGACATGGAGCAGGCCGAGGTGCTGCCCGTGCCCGTGCTCGAGGGCTTCACCGCGATGGAGGAGGCCGATCTGGAGCCCTGCTGCAAGCGCATGGGGCTGGCCATGAATGCCGACGACCTGCGCGAGGTGGTGAAGTACTTCCGCGCGGAGGGGCGCGATCCCTACGAGACCGAACTGCGCATCCTCGATACCTACTGGAGCGACCACTGCCGCCATACGACCTTCACCACCGAGCTCGACGGGATCACCGTCGAGGAGTCGTTCGCCCGTGACGAGATCGAGGGTTCGCTGGCCCTCTATCTCGGCATCCGCCGCGAGCTGGGGCGCGAGCATAAGAGCCTCTGCCTGATGGATATCGCGACGATCGGCGCCCGTTATCTGCGCGCGAAGGGGCTGCTGGACGATCTGGAGGTCTCGGAGGAGAACAACGCCTGTTCGGTCTATGTCGATGTCGACGTCGACGGGGAGACCGAGCAGTGGCTGCTCCAGTTCAAGAACGAAACGCACAACCACCCCACGGAGATCGAGCCCTTCGGCGGCGCCTCGACCTGTCTGGGCGGCGCCATCCGCGACCCGCTGTCGGGCCGCAGCTACGTCTACCAGGCGATGCGCGTGACCGGCGCGGGCGACATTTACCAGAAGGTGAGCGACACGCTCCCCGGCAAGCTCCCGCAGAGCGTCATCTCCAAGAAGGCCGCGGCCGGCTATTCGAGCTACGGCAACCAGATCGGCCTGGCCACGACCCACGTGCGCGAGGTCTACCACCCCGACTACGTGGCCAAGCGCCTCGAGGTGGGCGCCGTGGTGGGCGCCGTGAAAGCCGAGAACGTGCGCCGCGAGCGCCCCGCCCCGGGCGATGTCATCCTCATGCTGGGCGGCCGCACGGGCCGCGACGGCATCGGCGGCGCCACCGGCTCGTCGAAGGAGCACGACGCCAAGTCGCTGGAGACCTGCGGCAGCGAGGTGCAGAAGGGCAACGCCCCCGAGGAGCGCAAGCTCGAGCGGCTGTTCCGCCGTCCGGAGGTGACGCGCCTCGTCAAGAAATCCAACGACTTCGGTGCCGGCGGCGTCAGCGTGGCGATCGGCGAGCTGGCCGACGGGCTGGACATCTACCTCGACCGCGTGCCGACCAAGTACAGCGGACTGAACTCCACCGAGCTGGCCATCAGCGAGTCGCAGGAGCGCATGTCGGTGGTCGTGGAGGCCCGGGACGTCGAGGCGTTCATGCAGTACTGCCGCGAGGAGAATATCGAGGTGACCCACGTGGCCGACGTCACGGACACGGCGCGCATGCGCATGTTCAACGGCGATAGGAAGGTCGTCGACCTCTCGCGCGAGTTCATCGACAGCGCCGGCGCCAAGCACTACGCCGAGGCGACGATCGGCCGCGTCGACGAGCGCGATCCCTTCGCCCGCATGCCCGAGGGTGCGACCGTGGCCGAGCGCTTCGCCGCGAACCTCAGCGACGACAACGTGCTCTCGCAGCGCGGCCTCGTCGAGATGTTCGACTCGACGATCGGCCGCTCGACGGTGCTCATGCCCTTCGGCGGGCGCACGCAGCGCACCGAGACGCAGGTTTCGGTGCAGAAGCTCCCCGTCGACGGATATACGACCACGGCCAGCGTCATGGCCTTCGGCTACAACCCCTACGTGGCTTCGTGGAGCCCCTACCACGGTGCGGCCTACGCCGTCGTGGAGGCGGCTGCCAAGGTGGTCGCTGCGGGCGGCCGCTACGAGCGCATGCGCTACTCTTACCAGGAGTATTTCGAGCGCATGACGCGCGAGGCCACCTCGTGGGGCAAGCCCCTCGCGGCCCTGCTCGGCGCCCTGAAGATGCAGGTGGAGCTGGGCCTGCCGTCGATCGGCGGCAAGGACTCGATGTCGGGCACCTTCCAGCAGATCGACGTGCCGCCCATGCTCATGGCTTTCGGCATCACCACGGTCGACGCCCGCACGGTCATCTCGCCCGAGTTCAAGGGGGCGGGACACCATATCTACCTCGTGCGCCACACCCCGCGCGAGGACTACATGCCCGACACCGGGCAGCTCAAGCGCAACTTCGCGTTCGTGAGCGACCAGATCGCGGCCGGCCGCATCGTCTCGGCCTGGTCGGTGGGCTTCGGCGGCGTGGCCGAAGCGCTGGCCAAGATGGCTTTCGGCAACGCCGTGGGCGCCGAGGTGGAGATGGACGAGCCGAAGCTCTACGACTACGCCTACGGATCGATCGTCGTGGAGAGCGTCGGCGAGCTCGACTTCCCGGCCGCCGAGCTGGTGGGCCGCACGGTGGCCGACGATGCGCTGACGGTCGCGGGCGAGCGCCTGCCGCTCGACGCCCTCTACCGTGCCAACACGGAGAAGTTCGCCACGATCTATCCCGACAAGGGTGACAACCGCGCCGAGGTGATGACCTCCGCGCCCGAGCCGCGCACGTTCGTCTATCCGGGCCAGGCCGTCGAGCACCCGCGCGTCTTCATCCCCGTCTTCCCCGGCACCAACTGCGACTACGACACCGCCAAGGCCTTCCGCCGCGCGGGCGCCGAGGTCTCGATGGGCGTGCTGTGCAACCTCGGGGGCGACGACATCCTGCGCTCGATCGCCGAGATGAAGGAGCAGATCCGTCAGGCCCACATCTTCGTGCTTGCGGGCGGGTTCTCGGCGGGCGACGAGCCCGACGGCAGTGCCAAGTTCATTGTCAACGTGCTCAACAACAAGGATATTCGCGACGAGATACATGCGCTGCTCGACCGCGGCGGCCTGATCCTGGGCATCTGCAACGGCTTCCAGGCGCTGGTCAAGTCGGGCCTGCTGCCCTACGGGCGTCTGGGCATGGTCACGACCTCGTCGCCGACGCTCTTCCGCAACGACATCAACCGCCACATCTCGCAGATCGTCTCCACGCGCGTGGCGTCGGTCAACTCGCCCTGGCTGGCAGGCTTCAGCCTCGGGGAGGTACACTCGATCGCCGTGAGCCACGGCGAGGGCAAGTTCGTGGTCTCGGAGGAGCTTGCGCGCGAGCTCTTCGCCGCGGGGCAGGTCGCTTTCCAGTATGTCGACACCTCGGGCCGTCCCACGGCCGAGGCTCCCTTCAACCCCAACGGCTCGTCGTATGCCATCGAGGGGCTGGTGTCGAAGGACGGGCAGATCCTCGGCAAGATGGGCCACACCGAGCGGTGGGAGGAGTGTCTCTTCAAGAATATCGACGGCAACAAGGAGCAGGCGCTCTTCCGCAATGCCGTGAACTATTTCCGTAAAAAGTAAACCTAAAAATATCCGATTCATCATGAAACAGCTCGAAATGCTCTACGAGGGCAAGGCAAAACAGGTCTTCCTGACGGACGATCCCGACAAGATCATCATCCACTACAAGGATGCCGCCACGGCGTTCAACAACGTGAAGAAGGCGACGATCGACAACAAGGGCGTGCTGAACAACGCCATCTCGACCCTGATCTTCAAGGAGCTCCAGAAGGCGGGCGTGAAGACCCACTACATCGAGACGATCAACGAGCGCGACCAGATCTGCCGCAAGGTGACGATCATCCCGCTGGAGGTCATCGTGCGCAATGTCGTCGCCGGCTCGATGGCCCAGCGCCTGGGCATCGAGGAGGGGACCAAGCCCTCGAACGTGATCTTCGACATCTGCTACAAGAAGGACGAGCTGGGCGATCCGCTCATCAACGACCACCATGCCGTGGCGCTGGGCGCCGCCACCTACGAGGAGCTCGCCGAGATCTACGCCATGACGGCCAAGATCAACGAGGTGCTCAAGGAGCTCTTCGCCAAGATGAACATCAATCTGATCGACTTCAAGATCGAGTTCGGCAAGACGTCGGACGGCCAGATCGTGCTGGCCGACGAGGTGTCGCCCGACACGTGCCGTCTGTGGGACGCCTCGACCAACGAGAAGCTCGACAAGGACCGCTTCCGCCGCGACCTGGGCAAGGTGCGCGAGGCCTACGAGGAGATCCTGGCCCGTCTTCAGAAAATCACCGAGTAAGATGGCTCCCTACATCAGCGATCGCGAACTGCACGAGGAGTGCGGCGTCTTCGGCATCTTCGGGGTTCCCGGCGCCGCCTCGCTGACCTACTACGGCCTGCACGCGCTCCAGCACCGCGGTCAGGAGGGGTGCGGCATCGTGTCGGTCGACGACCGGGGCGCGCTGCACCGCGTCAAGGGCAGCGGACTGGTCACGGAGGTCTTCAACGAGGGCAAGCTGGCGCAGCTTCCGGGCGGCATGGCCATCGGCCACGTGCGCTACACGACGGCCGGCGGCGGCGGGATCGAGAACATCCAGCCCTTCCTCTTCCGCCACAACTCGGGAGACTTTGCCCTGGCCCACAACGGCAACATCGTCAACTCGGAGCCGCTGCGCGAGTATCTCGAGAGCCGGGGCAGCCTCTTCCAGTCGACCTCCGACAGCGAGATCCTGGCCCACCTGATCAAGAAGGAGACCAAGTTCCGCGACCGTCCGCGCATCTATGCCATCATCGATGCGCTGAACATGCTCGAGGGCGCCTTCGCCTTCGTCATCATGACGGCCAACCGCATCTACGCCTGCCGCGACAAGTACGGCCTGCGCCCGCTCTCGATCGGCCGCCTGGGCGACGGGTGGGTCGTTTCGAGCGAGACGTGCGCCTTCGACACGATCGGCGCCGAGTACGTGCGCGACGTCGAGCCGGGCGAGATCGTCACCATCGACGATAAGGGGATCCGCAGCCGCGACTATTCGCAGTACAAGCGCCGCGAGATGTGCTCGATGGAGTACATCTACTTCGCACGCCCCGACAGCGACATCGAGGGGTGCAACGTCCACGCCTACCGCAAGGAGTCGGGGCGTCTGCTCTGGCAGGAGTCGCCCGCTGAGGCCGACATCGTGGTCGGCGTGCCCGACTCGAGCCTCAGCGCCGCCATGGGCTATGCCGAGGCGAGCGGACTGCCCTACGAGATGGGTCTGATCAAGAACAAATACATCGGCCGCACCTTCATCCAGCCCACGCAGGAGCTGCGCGAGAAGGGCGTGCGGATGAAGCTCTCGGCCGTGCGTACGATCGTGAAGGGCAAGCGCGTGGCGCTCGTCGACGACTCGATCGTGCGCGGCACCACCTCGCGGCGCATCGTCACGATGCTCAAGGAGGCCGGCGCTTCGGAGGTCCACGTGCGCATCGCCTCGCCGGCGATGATCAGCCCCTGCTTCTACGGCGTCGACACCTCGACCTACGACGAGCTGATCTCGGCCCGCATGGGTGTCGAGGGGGTGCGCGAGGCGATCGGGGCCGATTCGCTCGCCTTCCTCTCGCCCGAGGCGCTCTACAAGGCGGGCGACCGCTCGCAGCTCTGCACGGCCTGCTTCACGGCCCGCTATCCGACGGCGCTCTACACGACGGTGCAGGATGCCAACAAGGAGGGGAAATAGTTGATAACCGAACGTTGAAAAAAGAGAAAATATGGCACAATCCTATGAAAAGGCCGGCGTGAACCTCGAGGCCGGATACGAAGTGGTGCGACGCATCAAGAAACACGTGGCGTCGACCGCGCGCCCGGGCGTGATGGGCAACATCGGCGCTTTCGGCGGCATGTTCGACCTCTCGGCGCTGGGCCTCCGCGAGCCGGTGCTCGTGAGCGGCACCGACGGCGTGGGCACCAAGCTCAAGCTGGCGTTCGAGATGGACAAGCACGACACGATCGGCATCGACGCCGTGGCCATGTGCGTCAACGACGTGCTGGCGCAGGGCGCCGAGCCGCTGGAGTTCCTCGACTACGTGGCCGTGGGCCGCAACGAACCCCAGAAGATCGAGGCGATCGTCGCCGGCGTGGCCGAAGGATGCCGCCAGGCGGGCTGCGCCCTGGTGGGCGGCGAGACGGCCGAGATGCCGGGCATGTACGCCGACGGCGAGTACGACATCGCCGGCTTCACGGTGGGTGCGGTCGAGAAGTCGAAGCTCATCGACGGGCAGAAGGTCAAGACGGGCGACGTACTGGTGGGCATCGCCTCGAGCGGCGTCCACTCCAACGGCTTCAGCCTGGTGCGCAAGATCGTGGCCGACAACTGCTTCGACCTGCACCGCAGCTACGAGGAGCTGTCGAACAAGCTGCTGGGCGAGGTGCTGCTCACGCCGACCAGGATCTACGTCAAGCAGGTGCTGGAGGTGATCCGCCGCTGCGACGTGCACGGCATCAGCCACATCACCGGCGGCGGCTTCGACGAGAACATCCCCCGCATCCTCCGCGACGGTCAGGGCATCGAGATCGAGGAGGGCACGTGGGAGATCCTCCCCGTCTTCCGCTTTCTGGAGAAGTACGGCCGGGTGCCCCACCGCGAGATGTTCAACATCTTCAACATGGGCATCGGCATGGTCATCGCGCTCGACGCCGCGGAGGCCGACCGGGCGATCGCCATCCTCGCCGAGCAGGGCGAGCGCGCATCGGTCATCGGCCGCGTAACCGGCACCGAGGGTGTCGTCATCCGATAGCGTCGTGCACCGGATCGCAGTATTCGCCAGCGGCGAGGGCTCGAACTTCGAGGCGATCGTCTCGGCCTGCGAGCGGGGGGAGATCGACGCACGCGTGGCGCTCATGGTATGTGACCGGCCCGGAGCCCGGGTCGCGGAGCGCGCTGCGGCGCACGGCGTGGAGGCGTTCGTCTTCGCGCCTAAGGAGTGGGCCTCGAAGGCCGACTACGAGCGCGAGATCGTCCGGCGGCTCGATGCCGCCGGTGTCGAGCTGGTCTGCCTGGCGGGCTACATGCGCATCGTCGGCGACGAGCTGCTGGGCGCCTACGGGGGGCGGATCGTCAATGTCCACCCCTCGCTGCTGCCGGCCTTCCGCGGGGCGCACGCCATCGAGCAGGCGCTCCAGTACGGCGTCAAGGTCTTCGGCGTGACGATCCACTGGGTCGACGCCACGCTCGACGGCGGGCGCATCATCGCCCAGCGCGCCTTCGCCTACGAGGGCGACGATGCGGCCGAGCTGGAGCGGATGGTCCACCGTACGGAGCATCCGCTCTATATTGAAACGATTCAGAAACTATTAAAAGAGAGATAGAAAAGCATGCGAGCATTGATTAGCGTCAGCGACAAAACGGGCGTCGTTGACTTTGCCCGGGGCCTGCGCGAGCTGGGCTGGGAGGTGATCGCCACGGGCGGCACGATGAAGCTGCTGCGCGAGAGCGGCGTGGAGGTCATCAACATCAGCGACGTGACGGGCTTTCCCGAGATCTGCGACGGTCGTGTGAAGACCCTCCATCCCAACGTCCACGGCGGCCTGCTGGCCCGCCGCGACGATCCCGAGCACCTGAAGGCGCTCCGGGAGAACCGTATCGAGTTCATCGACCTGGTGTGCGTCAACCTCTACCCGTTCCGCCAGACGATCGCGCGGCCCGACGTGAAGATGGAGGACGCCATCGAGAATATCGACATCGGCGGTCCGTCGATGCTGCGCTCGGCCGCCAAGAACTGGGCCGACGTCACGGTGGTGTGCGATCCGACCGACTACGGGCAGATCCTCTCGGAGCTGCGCGCCGGCGGCAACACCGAGCGCGCCACGCGCCTGCGTCTCTCGGCCAAGGCCTACACCCACACGGCGCAGTACGACGCCATGATCGCCACCTACATGCGCGCCCAGGCGGGGCTCGACGAGAAGCTCTTCCTGGAGTTCGACCTGGTGCAGTCGCTGCGCTACGGCGAGAACCCCCACCAGTCGGCCAAGTTCTACCGCGAGGGCGCCCGCGTGCCCTATTCGCTGGCCTTCGCGCGGCAGCTGGGCGGCAAGGAGCTGTCGTACAACAATATCCAGGACGCCAATGCCGCGCTCTCGATCGTGCGCGAGTTCCGCGAGCCCTTCTGCGTGGGGCTCAAGCACATGAACCCCTGCGGCGCAGCCGTCGGCCGCGACGTGGTCGACGCCTGGACGAAGGCCTACGAGGCCGACAAGGTGTCGATCTTCGGCGGCATCGTCGCCACCAACCGCCCCGTAACGCGCGAGGCGGCCGAGCTGATGAAGCCCATCTTCCTGGAGATCATCATGGCTCCGAAGTTCGAGGAGGGTGCCCTCGAGGTGCTCTCGACGAAGAAGAACCTGCGCCTCTTGGAGGTCGACATGACCGACACGGAGGCGGCTCCCAAGCAGTACGTGAGCGTCACGGGCGGCCTGCTGGTGCAGGAGCTCGACATCGCGACGCGCGAGGTGAAGGCCGAGATGTGCGTCACGGAGGCCAAGCCCGCCCCCGGGCAGATCGCCGACCTCGACTTCGGCTGGCGCATCGTCAAGCACGTCAAGTCGAACGCCATCGTCGTGGTCAAGGAGGGCCGCACGCTGGGCGTGGGCGCCGGCCAGATGAACCGCATCGGCTCGGCAGAGATCGCCCTCAAGCAGGCCCGCGCCGCGGGCGAGACGGAGGGCCTCGTGCTGGCTTCCGACGGCTTCTTCCCCTTCGACGACTGCGTGACGCTGGCCGCCGAGTACGGCGTCGCGGCGATCGCCCAGCCGGGCGGCTCGGTGCGCGACGAGGATTCGATCAAAAAGGCGAACGAGGTAGGCATCGCCATGTGTTTCGTCGGCGAGCGTCACTTCAAACATTAAAAACCATTTCGGATGATGAATAATGACCCCGGAGATCGCTCCCCGGTCATTATTCATCGTTCATTGTCAATTGCCCATTATGAAAGTTCTGGTTATAGGTTCCGGCGGCCGCGAGCACGCCATCGTCGATGCGCTGTCGCGCTCGCCGCAGGTCGACAAAATCTACTGCGCGCCCGGCAATGCGGGCATCGCGCGGCAGGCCGAGTGCGTCGCCATCAAGGATACGGAGGTCGAGCGGCTGCGCGACTTCGCCGCGGCGGAGGGCATCGGCCTTACGGTCGTGGGTCCCGAGTCGTCGCTGGCTGCGGGCGTCGTCGACTGCTTCAAGGCCGCGGGGCTGCGCATCTTCGGCCCCTCGAAGGCCGCGGCGCGCATCGAGTCGTCGAAGGAGTTCGCCAAAGACCTGATGGCGAAGTACGACATCCCCACGGCCGGCTACCGCTCGTTCACCGACTATGCCGAGGCGCGCGCCTACGTCGCTGCGCGTCCGCTGCCCGCCGTGCTGAAGTACGACGGCCTGGCCGCCGGCAAGGGGGTGGTGATCGCTGCGACTATGGAGGAGGCCGACACCGCGCTGCGCGACATGCTGCTCGACGACAAGTTCGGCGCGGGCAAGGTCGTGGTGGAGGATTTCCTCGAGGGCCCCGAGTTCTCGCTGCTCTGCTTCGTCTCGGGCCGCCGCGTGTGGCCCATGGTGCTCTCGCAGGACCACAAGCGCGCCTACGACGGCGACGAGGGTCCCAACACGGGCGGCATGGGCGCCTACTCGCCGCTGCCCTTCATCTCTTCGGACGACGAGCGCTACGCCCTGGAGCATATCATGCGCCCGGTGGCCGAGGCGATGGTCGCCGAGGGATGCCCCTTCGAGGGGGTGCTCTACGGCGGTCTTATGAAGACGCGCGACGGGATCAAGGTCATCGAGTTCAACGCCCGCTTCGGCGATCCCGAGACCGAGGTGGTGCTGCCGCGCCTCCGGAGCGACATCGTCGACATCTTCTGCGCCGTGGCCGACGGCGGCGATACCGAGCTCGAGTGGCACGATTTCGCCACGCTGGGCATCGTGCTGGCCTCGAAGGGCTATCCCGGTGCCTACGAGAAGGGCCATGAGATCGAGGGGCTCGACCGCGTCGAGGGGACCGTCTACCACATGGGCACGAAGGCCGAGGGCGATCGTGTCGTGACCTCGGGCGGCCGCGTGCTGTTCGTCGTGGGACGGGGTGCGACCCTTGCCGAGGCGCGCGAGCGGGCCCTGGCCGACGTCGCACGCATCGACTGCGACAACCTCTTCCACCGCACCGACATCGGGCACTGGGCTTTGGACGAATAAATAACGAAGAATATGGCGAAAATAATCAGCGGTAAAGAACTCTCGGCCCGGCTGAAGGCCGAAATGGCGGCCGAGGTGGCCACCTTCCCCGCCCGCTACGGGCGTGTGCCCCACCTGGCGGTGATCCTCGTGGGCGAGGACCCGGGCAGCGTGAGCTACGTGACCGGCAAGGCCAAGGCCTCGGCCGAGGTGGGCATCCGCAACACCACCATCCGCAAGCCGGCGACCATCACCGAGCAGGAGCTGCTCGACATCATCGCCGGTCTGAACGCCGACGACGGCGTCGACGGCATCCTCGTGCAGCTGCCGCTGCCGCGGCATATCGACGAGGATAAGGTGATCGCGGCCATCGACGAGCGCAAGGACGTCGACGGCTTCCACCCGCTCAACGTGGCGGCGCTGTGGCAGAAGCAGTCCTGCACGCTGCCCTGCACCCCCAAGGGTATCGTCAAGATGCTCAAGACGGCGGGCGTGGAGATCGCCGGCAAGCGCGCCGTGGTGATCGGCCGCAGCAACATCGTGGGTCTTCCCGTATCGAAGCTGCTGCTCGACGAGAATGCCACGGTGACCATGACCCATAGCCGCACGCGCGACCTGGCCGAGGAGACGCGCCGCGCCGAGATCCTCGTCGTGGCGATCGGCCGTCCGAAGTTCGTCACGGCCGACATGGTGTCGGAGGGGGCCGTCGTCATCGACGTGGGGGTCAACCGCGATCCCGAGACGGGCAAGTTGTGCGGCGACGTCGACTATGCCGCCGTGGCGGAGAAGGCATCCGTCATCACCCCCGTGCCGGGCGGCGTGGGGCCGATGACCATCTGCTGTCTGATGGAGAACACGATCGAGTGCTTCCTCCGTCGTTTCTGACGCTCGCGGACGCCTTTCGCTCCTTTACTCGAATCCCCGAACGGTTTTCCGTCCGGGGATTTTTCATGAGGGTGGTAAGATCGGGAACGGGGTGTTCCGCTCTTCGGGACGCGGCCTGCGGAGGACGACCCGAGCGGCGCGAGGAGCGGGCCTCCGCCGCCCGAGGGCTGCGGCCCGCCGGCTCTCGCGAGCCGCCTCTATCCGCGCTTCATCGCTCCTTGCCAGCTGTAGGCTGCGGCCCGCCGGGGCCCTATCGCCCATTTCATCGCTCCCGGCCTGCCGGCCGCATCCCGATCCGCCCGGGCAGCGGGGCCGCCGGGTCGCGGCGGCGGACCATCGCCAGGTCGGCGGCCGGGTCGCCCGTGCCGAAGTCGAAGCCGTCCGTGGAGTCGAACGTCACGGGCACCTCGCCCGCGAAGCCGAACCGAGCGTAGAACCGGCGCAGGTGCTCCCGACCGGGCGAGGGGATGAGCAGCGCCGCGTCGTCGCCCCGCTCCCCGATGCGCCGCACCGCCTCCTCCATCAGCTGCGAGGCGTAGCCGCGGCCGCGGAATGCGGGGGCCGTTGCCACGCCGTAGATGTAGGTCGTGCGCCCCAGCTCGCTCTCGAAGGGCACGAGGTGGAGCATCGCCGCCAGCTGCCCCTCGGCCTGCACCGTGAGCATGTCGCGGCGGCGGTAGTGGTTCGCCAGGAAGGCGTCGACGAAAGCCTCGTCGTCGCCGAACGCCTCCTGCCACAGCGCCTTGCACGCGCGCTCGTCGTCGTGCAGGCGGATGGCCGTGAACTTGCGCAGACGGAAGGCGGGGTGGTACGACAGCTTGGCCTGCCGCAGCCCCTCCAGCCCGAGGTCCTCCTCGCGGTTGATCTGCGTGAACCGGTCGGGCAGGTGCTCGGCGAAGCACTTGTTGATCATGGTGAAGGCCCCGTCGCGCACGTAGGCCGGGTCGGCCTTCTCGACGTGGGTGTCGAAGGTGTCGGGCCCGACCGCCGAGCCGTAGGTGAAGGCCACCATCCGCTCGTCGGCATAGAGGCAGCCGCCGATCAGCCCCAGCGCATCGAAATGGTCGAAGGCGCGCTGCATGGCCCGCTGCTCGGCGCAGAGCTCGGCCGTGCGTCCCTCGTGCGTGCGGCGCCATGCGCGCTCGAGGGCCATGCACTCGTCGGCGTGCGCCGCCGTGAGCGGCTCGTAGCGCCAGTCGGGGTGGGTGGCAGCGAAGCGGTTGAGGTGGTTGCGCTTGGGCTGGTAGCGGCGCCCCGGCAGGCGGCGCAGGTCGTCGGCCGCATAGACGTAGTCCTCCGCCGCGCGGTCGGTGCCGAAGGCGAAGACCCCGGGATAGGCCCGCCGCAGCTGTGCGCACCCCTCCTCGGTGAGCCCTGCGAGGCGCAGCCGCTGCCCGAAGGCGTGGGCGTCGTCGGCCAGCGCCTCCACCACCGGCGTGAAGTCGCCGGCCCCCACGGGCTGCATGTAGCCGATCTCGGCGCCGCCTCCGATGTGGAAGCGGATGACCAGGAACCCATCCACCTCGGCCCACGCGCTGCGGTATACCCCCTGCCAACAGAACATGTTGGCGAACGAGAGGTCGCAGTTGACGATGCCCGAGGGCATGGTGTAGCGCTCGATGCGGGCGCGGTCTCCGATGCGGATGGGGTGGAACTGGATCATTGGGCTGTATAGTCTTGGCGTTCGATGCGGGTGTAGTACTGCTGCACGAAGGCCTGGAGCCGCCCGAGCGTCGAGCGGGCCGCCGTGTCGGCCGGCGTGCGCTCGTCGAAGTCCGCCTCTCCCTCGCGGGTCAGGGCGTAGTAGCGGCCGCCGTCGTAGCCGACCGACCAGCAGGGGCGCGAGGGCTCGTTCAGAACGTCGCGCCCGAAGGCGAAGTAGCGTTCGCGGTTGCCCAGCAGCCCCAGCAGCGTGGGCATGATGTCGAGCTGCTGCGCAACATCCTCCACCTGGCCCTCGAGCGCGCCGTCGGGGGTGTGGATGAACCCCACGATGTGCAGGTTGCCCGGTCGCCGGTGCGTCGCGGCGGCGAACTTCTCCGACGAGACATGATCGGCTACGAACACAAAGATCGTGCGACGGAACCACTCCTCGTCCGAAAAACGCTCGAAGAAGCGGCGCAGGGCCCTGTCGTCGTAGGCCACGCCCCGGTGGACGGGGGTGTAGCCGCCGGGCAGCGCCGCGGCGTCGCGCTCGGGCACGACGAAGGGGTGGTGCGCCGTGAGGGTGAAGAGCGTGGCGAAGAAGGGCTCGGGGGTCGCGGCCAGCTCCTCGCCCGCGAAGCCGATGAAGGGCTCGTCCCAGATGCCCCAGTAGCCGTCGAAGTCGCCCGCGCCGTGGCGCTCCTCGTAGTCTTCGCGGCTGACGAGCCGCTCGATGCCCGCCGAGCGGGCGTAGGCGCCGAAGCCCATCGACCCGCGTTCCGAGCCGCAGAAGAAGAGCGTGGCGTAGCCCCGCGCGGCCAGCATGGCCGGCAGCTGCCGGCTCGCGCCCAGCGACTGGGGCATCAGCACGAAGGGGGTGCGCAGCGACGGGATGCTCCCCAGCACGGAGGGCATGGCCTGGATCGAGCGCGTGCCGTTGGCATACATGCGGCGGAAGGTGAGGCTGCGGTCCATGAGCGAGTCGAGGAAGGGGGTCATGCCCCGCTCCGGGCGCCCCTCCCACACCTCGGGGCAGAGCCGCGCCGAGTGCTCGGCCGACATGCTCTCCATGATGAAGATCATGACGTTGCGCCCCGAGAGATCGACCGCCGCCGAGTCGGCGGGCTCGTGCACGGGCGTGAAGCGCGCGTCGAGCTCGCCGGGCGCGAAGTAGCGCGTGCAGCGGATCTTGCCCGTGCTGCCCACGGTGCGCAGGATGCAGAACGGGTTGCTCAGGATGAGGTTCGCCTGGGCGTTGTCCGAGGCGTAGAGCGTGGCGTTGGAGAGGGTTATGGGCCGCGTCATGCGGGTGAAGCCGCCGCGCATGCCCGCCACGCACAGACCCCCCCCCGCAAGCAGCAGGAGCGTGCGCCCGACGCCCGAGGCCCACCCCTCGCGCAGCAGGGGCTCCTCCTTGACATGGCGCCCGTAGCCGCGGGCGAGCAGCGCCGTGAGCGCCGCCGCGGCCAGCACCAGATACCAGTTCTCCGCGGCGAAGCGCAGGACCAGCGCGAGCGAGTTATCGTTGTCGGCGAAGAAGATCTCGTCGGCCGTGAAGCGCTTCTGCGTGTAGCGGAAGTAGACCGCGTCGGCCAGGTTCGCGGCCACCACCAGCAGGGCGTTGACCGTCACGTAGTAGCCGTAGAGCAGCGCGCGCCACCACCCGCGAGAGCGGATGTGCGCGGGCAGGGGCAGGAGCGAGAGCAGGACGAAGGCTCCGTTGGCGTAGACCACCGAGGCGGTGTCGAAGAGCAGCGCGCCGCGCAGCAGCTGCGCAGCCTCCGGCCACGCGAGGTCGAGCAGCCGCGCGTTGTAGAGCCAGAAGATGAGGCGGCAGAGCATCAGCACCGTATAGACCAGGGCGATGCGCCGCACGAGCAGTCCGATGGGGGAGTGTAGCAGGCGGGTCATGATCCGATGTTTGATAAGCGAACGATCGCGCGATCCGACCCCTTGCAGGGCCCGATCGCGCGGTGTGAGGTTCGGCGGCGAAGGGCTATTCGCAAGCCTTGAGCGACATGTCGAGCGAGCGGATCTGGTGGGTCAGCGCGCCCACTGAGATGAAGTCGACGCCGCACTCGGCATAGGCGCGCATCGTCTCGAGGGTGATGCCGCCGCTCGACTCGGTCTCGCAGCGCCCGGCGACCTTCTCGACGGCCAGCCGGGTCATCTCGGGCGTGAAGTTGTCGAACATGATGCGGTCGACGCCCCCCGCGGCGAACACCTCGTCGATGTCCTCCAGCGTGCGCACCTCGCACTCGATGGGGATCTGCTTGCCCCGTTCGCGCAGGTACTCTTTGGCCCGCTCGACGGCCGGGCGCACGCCGCCGGCGAAGTCGATGTGGTTGTCCTTCAGCAGGATCATGTCGAACAGACCCATGCGGTGGTTCTCGCCGCCGCCCAGCTTGACGGCCATCTTGTCCAGCACGCGCATGCCGGGCGTGGTCTTGCGCGTGTCGAGGATGCGGGTGTGGAGCCCCTCCAGATGCTTGACGTAGAAGGCCGTCTGCGTGGCCACGCCGCTCATGCGCTGCATGATGTTGAGCAGGATGCGCTCGGCCTGCAGCAGCGAGCGCAGGCGCCCCGAGACGTAGAAGGCCACGTCGCCGGGCTTCACGCGGGTGCCGTCGTCGAGCAGCTGCTCGAAGCGCATTTCGGGGTCGAGGCGGTCGAGAACGATGCGGGCGATCTCGATGCCGGCGATGACGCCCTCCTGCTTGCACAGCAGGCGCATGCGGCCGTGTTCGTCGGCGGGGATGCACGAGAGCGACGTGTGGTCGCCGTCGCCCAGGTCCTCCTTGATGCAGAGCTCGACGAGCTCGTCTACGAAGGGGCGGTATTCGGGTTTCATATCGTTTGTTTTTGGTGCTTTACTCTTCGATGTAGAGGCGGCCTTCGTACTCGACCGTGTAGCGGCCCACGCGCGGCACGTCGCACGAGAAGCGCACCGAGCAGCGCACCCCTTCGATGCGGATCTCCACGTTTTCGAGGGCGTAGGCCTCCATCGGCTGCCACCCGAGGTCCTTGACCTGGAGCTGCGGGACGACGCGCTCTGCCGTGTAGGCGATGCTCTTGTCGCGGCCCGTGTATGCGAGGTCGTGCATGCGCATCTCCATGGCGGGCATCCCTGCCGAGAAGCGAGTGCGGTGCATGTAGAGCACCAGCGTCTCCAGTCCGGCGGTCTCGAAATGGGCCTCCGTGTCGACGAACTGGTTGCCTGCGGCGTCGGTGCTCGTGGCCGTGCCGAGGAATTGCATGTTGGAGCCGGTCAGACGGCCGTTCTCGATGCGGTCGTTGGTCTCGGGAAAGCGGAGCGTCTCCTTGTCGGAGTCGTTGCAGGCCACCAGGGCGAGGGCTGCGGCGAGGCAGCAGCAGATGTTGCGGATCATGTGCGGTCTATTTTTAATGTGAGTGTGATTCCGAAGGTGCGGGGCCGTCCCCGTTGCACGAACTCGTTGCCTATCGACTTGAAGTAGAAGAGGTCGTAGGTCGTGCCGGCGGCGTTGCGGCACCAGAGCGAGAGGCTGTAGTGCCGCTGCTCGATGCCGAGCGAGGCGTCCGCGAGCGCATAGAAGGGCTGGCGGCGGGTGTTCCGTTCGTTCCACCAGATGCTGCCTGCGCCCCGCATGCCGGCGCGGAGCACCGCGTCGCCGAGCCATGCGACCCCCGTGGGGATGGTCCAGGTCGCGGAGGCCGAGAGGGTGTGCTGCGGCGCGTAGGGGATCCTCTTGCCGCGGTAGTTCACCTCGACCGGGCGTCCCGCGGCGTCTTTCTCGGTCGAGACGAAGCGGCGGAAGCGGGCGTCGGTGAAGCCGTAGGCCGCGTTGAGCTCCACGTGGCGGTGGGGCGTGACGAGCAGCGAGAGCTCGCCGCCGCGCGAGCGCGTGCGTCCGGCGTTGGTCATCATGCGCCCCGTGGTCGAGCCCGGGGGGAAGACGGTGAGCTGCTGGTCGCGGCACTCGATCCAGAACAGCGCGAAGTCGCCGCGCACGATGCCGTCGAGGCAGCTGAAGTGGCCCCCCAGCTCGTAGTTCCAGCTGTATTCGGGGCGGTACGACATCCGCTCCGGTGCGTCGTAGTCGAGCCCCGAGAGCATCTGCCACTTGATCTTCTCCTGGAGGATGTCCGAGAACATCTGGGTGTTGAACCCGCCGGCCTTGTAGCCCTTCGCCACCGAGAGATAGAGGTTGTGCATCTCGTCGAAGCGGTAGGTGACGGCGGCCTTGGGCAGCAGCTCGACATAGGAGCGGGCGATCGATCCCCGGTCGTCGATGGCGACGCTGCCCGGCGAGGGGTCGCCCCCGTGCAGCCGCACGAGGTAGTCGAGGCGCGCGCGGCTGCGGTATTCGAGGCGCGTGCGCTCGTAGTCGACGCGCAGGCCGGCCGTGAAGTGCCAGCGTCCCGCCGTGTAGGTCGACTCGTGGTAGAGGGCCGCCCCGTAGGCGGGCAGGCGGAAGTCGGAATAGAGCGGCAGCTCATCCGATGTCTTTTCGTAGCGGAGGCCCGTCTCCTGGGCCGAGGCGTTGGCGTTGTCGAAGATCAGGCGGTCGATGCCCGTCTGCTTGAAGCGTACGGGCGCCTCCATCCTCGCGTGGCGGTAGAAGCCGAAGGCGCCGAAGAGCCAGCCGTAGGGGCGCCCCTCGCGCGAGCGGACGACCAGGTCCTCGGTCACGGCGTGGTCGCGGCGCGCCTGCCGCAGGGTGAAGTAGGAAAGGGGCGTGAAGTCCTGGTCGAGCGTCATCGCGTCGTCGGAGTACTGGTAGGAGGTGATCGACGAGAGGGTGTAGCGCGCGGCGTCGTAGCGCACCGTGAGCCCGTCGCTGAGCGCTGTGCGGCGGTAGGACGAGGGGTCGTTGTAGCGGATCTCGCCCGGGCGGAGGATCGTCTGCCCCTCCTCGACGATCTCTTCGCCGATGTAGGCGTAGGGGTAGCCCCCCTGGTCGAGCGTCGAGCAGGCGAAGGTGTTGTCGATGCGCAGCCCGCGGCCGTTGCGCCAGCGGAGCTTCCAGCGGCCGCCGCTCTGCCGCTCGCGGTCGCACGTGCGGCCCGTTTCGAGGTTCTCGAAGAAGCCGTCGGTGCGGTTGTGGAAGGCCGTGAGCGACATGCCCAGCTGCTCGTCGAGGCGGAAGTAGACCGAGGCGCTGCCCCGCCACGAATTGCCGCTGCCGTATTCGGCCTTCAGGCGGACGCCCTCGTAGTCGAGCGGCGCGAGGGTGTAGACGTTGACCACGCCCCCCATCGTGTTGCGGCCGTAGAGCGTCGACTGGGGGCCGCGCAGCACCTCGATGCGCTCCGCGTCGGCCAGCTCCGTGTCGAAGCAGTCCTTGTTCATCACAGGCACGTTGTCGACGTTGAGCCCCACGACCGGCTGGTCGATGCGGGCGCCCAGTCCGCGCACGTAGATCGACGAGGTCATGCGCGAGCCGTAGTCGGGCGCGTGGAAGTTGGGCACGCGCGACGAGAGCTCCTTCACGGCGTCGATGCGGTCGCGGCCGATCGTCCGCTCGCCCGCCAAGGTCGCCGCCACGGGCTGCGAGCGCAGCGAGAGCCCCTGCTTGATGGCCGTCACCTGCACGCGGTCGACGCGCACGACGGTGTCGGCGTCGGCATGCGCCGCCGGGCCCTCCCGGGAGGGTATGCGGTCGCCCGCCGCGGCCGGTCGGGCGGCGAGGAACAGAAGCAGGGGGATGAGCAGTCGGCGAATCATGTTTCCGGCTGCAAAGTAACGGATTTATTTCCGTTCGTGCAATCCTTATTTATGAGGAGCGGGCGGGGCGGACTACGCCTCGTCGTCGACGTAGCCCGAGCGCACGGCGTAGAGCACCAGCTCGGCGACCGACGAGGCGCCGGTCTTCTCCATGATGTTGCGGCGGTGGGTGATGACTGTCGTAAGGCCGATGCGCAGCCGCTCGGCGATCTGCTTGTTGATGCAGCCGCGGGCGATCCAGCGGAGCACCTCGGCCTCGCGGTCGGTGAGCGGCGGGCGGTCGTCGGCCGCGGGCGGGGCGGCCGTGTGGTCGTGGCGGGCGCTGCGGTGCATGCGCAGGATGTCGTGCACGAGCCGCTCCTCGCTGGTGCGGATGTCGAGCGTGTGCATGCCGGCCGCCAGGGCCGGTGCGGGCGACGAGGCGAGGAGGATGGTCCGCTGGCGCCGCGCGCGGAAAAATTCGGCGTGGAGGCCGAACAGGTCGACCGAGACGAAGTAGTGGTAGAAGCGTTCGGGGCCGGCGGCCGAGAGGGCGTCGAAGTCGGCGAAGAGCTCGACCTCGGCCGCGGGGATGATCTTCGCGAGTAGGGCCCGGAGCCCCAGCCCCGTCAGGACGTTGGGTGTGAGGACCGCTATGGCGGGGCGCTGCTCCATCATTCGTGGTGGTAGGGTTCGTTGCGCAGGATGGTGAAGGCGCGGTAGATCTGCTCGGCGAAGATCGCCCGCACGATCTGGTGCGAGAAGGTCATGCGCGAGAGCGACAGCCGCCCGTCGGCGCGGGCGTAGACCGCCTCCGAGAAGCCGTAGGGGCCGCCGACGACCAGCACGAGGCGCTTCACGCCGCTGTTCATGCGCTTTTGCAGCCACTGGGCGAACTCCACCGAGCGCATCTCCTCGCCCCGCTCGTCGAGCAGCACCACGCAGTCGCCGTCGGCTGTCTGACGCAGGATCGCCTCGCCCTCGAGCGTGCTCTGCTGGCGGGCCGTGAGGTTGCGCGTGTTGCGCACGTCGGGCAGCGCGGTGACGGCGAAGCGGCAGTAGCGGTTCACCCGCCGGCCGTACTCTTCGACCAGCGCCGCCACCTCCTTCGAGTCGGTCTTCCCTATGACGAGCAGCTCGATGACCATCCTACAAGTCGCTGTTCCACTCCCCGTCGGCGTCGATGTAGACCACCGGGCGGTACTTCTCGACCGACTTGAGCCACTCGTAGGCCTTGTACATGCAGTAGCCGTTGCCCGAGGGGGCGCCCAGCGCGTAGGCCACCACGCACGTGTGGTTGCGCGAGCGGTAATACATGGCCCGCGCGCGCTCCAGATACTCGTCGGCCAGCGCCGGGTCGTTCGACGGGGTGCCGCCCGTGCGGCGGTCGTCGCGCCGCTCGGGGGCCGAGACGGCGGCGCAGTCGACCACGTACATCCCCGCCTCGTCGCACAGCTCGTAGAACCACTCCGGCTGCGGGTAGTCGGGGCAGAGCGTGTTCTTGCCCTGGGCCTTGAGCGCGCGGATCTCGGCCTGGGTGGTCTTGCGGTCGGCCGCGGCGTTGTAGCGCGCCCGCTCCATGCGGATCTCGCGGCCCAGGCGCATGAGCTTGCCGTCGACCCACTCGGTGAGGCCGAAGCCGATCTTCAGCGGCATGTATTCGCGGTAGGTGCCGTTGCGCCGCGTGAAGAGCATCACGCGGTAGAGGGGCGGGTTCTTCGCGCCGCCGGCCTCCCACTTGTTGTCGAAGGTGTGGTAGATGTAGGGCGAAAAGCGCACCGTGTCGGTCGAGCGGCCGGGGATGGTGACCTCGCGGATGTTGAACTCCAGCAGCTTGCCCTGCGGCGAGTAGATGTCGTAGCCCACCTCGACCTGTTCGTCGTAGTTGAAGCCGTTCTGCGCCACGACGGCCAGCTTCAGCACGCCGAAGTCGCGCCCGGCCGAGTCGGGCACCAGGGCGATCTCGAAGTCGCGGATCGAGCGCTTGTTCTGGTTGTAGAGGTAGCAGTTGAGGAAGGGCGTGCGCTTGGCCGGCGCGGGGTCGATCGCGGGGGTCGCCGAGGGGCGCAGCAGCAGCCGGAAGGAGTTGGTGCCCTGCCGGACGTAGTCCGAGATGGCGAACTCGGCGGGCGTCGCGCAGTCGTCGATATCGGCCACCTGCATGTCGTTGACCCAGAGCGAGTAGGCCGAACCTATGTGCTCCAGGTGGAGGTAGGTGAGCCCGTCGGTCCAGGCGTAGGGGATCTCGATCTCCTGACCCACGATGGAGGCTCCGTCGGAGGCGACCAGCGTGCGGGGCGCGAAGGCGATGTAGCCCTCGACTCCTTCGCGCGTGCGGGCGTCGGCGCGCTGGCGCGTGTCGTAGGGGATCACCTCGGTGCGGTGGATGCGGCCGGCCTCTTGCGCCGCCGAGGGCAGCGCCGCGAGCGTCGCGAGCAGGGCGGCAAGGAGCGTTCGTTTCATCATCGTAGCCATGTTGTGAGACGGACAAAGGTACTTTTTATTTTGACAACTCGCAAATAAATCCTACCTTTGTAAATTCGAAAAAACAGCTAAATCATACTGTCATGAAAACGCAGCGAATCGTAGAAATTCTCAAGTCGGGAGCCGTCGACACCGACATCGTCGTCAAGGGTTGGGTGCGCACCAAGCGCGGCAACAAGAACGTGGCCTTCCTGGCCCTCAACGACGGATCGTGCGTAGCCAACATACAGGTCGTCGTCGACCTCCAGAAGATCGCCGAGGAGCAGCTCAAGCCCATCACCACGGGCGCCTGCATCCGCGTCGACGGCCGTCTGGTCGCCTCGCCCGGCTCGGGCCAGGGCGTCGAGGTGCAGGCCGACCGCATCGAGATCTACGGCACGGCCGATCCCGAGAGCTACCCCCTGCAAAAGAAGGGCCACTCGCTGGAGTTCCTGCGCGAGATCGCCTACCTGCGTCCCCGCACCAACACCTTCGGAGCGGTCTACCGCATCCGCCACGCCATGGCCTACGCCATCCACGAGTTCTTCCACAAGAACGGCTTCTATTACTTCCACACGCCCATCATCACGGCCTCGGACTGCGAGGGCGCCGGCGCGATGTTCCAGGTCACGACGCTCGATCTGAACAACCCGCCCCGCACCGACGAGGGGGCCGTGGACTATGCGCAGGACTTCTTCGGCAAGCAGTGCAGCCTCACCGTCTCGGGTCAGCTCGAGGGTGAGCTGGGCGCGCTGTCGCTGGGCCGCATCTACACCTTCGGCCCCACGTTCCGCGCCGAGAACTCCAACAC
>ERZ778514.348-NODE-348-length-45549-cov-5.852222_pt1 | contig 45549 bp, 43 predicted proteins | sample MGYA00510344_ERZ778514 | MGnify/ENA primary metagenome ERZ778514 (study PRJEB29527, sample SAMN07138968) | mouse gut metagenome | material: feces | host: mouse | place: China:Nanjing | collected 2016-01-25 ...
CGAGATTATGTGCCGTGCTATGGAAGATATGAGGAATCAGACATTGAAAGAGGGAATGAAAGAAGTTGCGCTCCGTATGTTGGCGGCTGGCAAATATGCTTTAGAGGAAATCGTTAATATTTCAGGACTTTCTCTTGAGGAAGTCAAACAGCTGAAAGCTGATAGAAGCGCATAGGCAGAGTTATAGAGCCGGGAATCTAAAAAACAGGTTCCTGGCTCTATTTTTTTGCCCTGAAATGTAAATTTTTTGTGAATATGATTAAAAAGTCCTTTACAAAACGTCACTGGAAAATGGAGAAAGTCCATGCTGTATAATCTTGACTGGCCAAGATACGTGTACGGTTCGGGAACGTATATCAGCAGGAGAGATAAAAACTGGTTTGCAGATATCTGGGAACTGAAACGGGAGAGTATGAAGAACTGGAACGTTATCAAGCCAGGGTGCGGGAGCAGCAGTTGATTGTCCTCCACAGGAAGAAAACGGATGCGTGGGATGAAGTCATGAAACTCATTTTAAATCTGATATAAATATTAAAAATAGTATTTATTATCATCGGGTGACAGGGCAAAAAATGTTAGTGTGTGCCGATCAGGGAAATGTTCTTACTGAAAAGTATGTTGCTATGATGTCAGATTTCAAAAAATATGACTTTGATTATTTGTGTCAATCATACAGTGTCAGGTATGCGGTCACTCTTTGTGTCCATAGCCCCAATCAGTGCATAGAACTTTTGGATAAAGGTCGTAAGACAATTTTAGAATGTTATGGGAATGAGGATAAACATTATTTATGGTGTGAATTTTATTATTATTTTTATAATTTGATTTGGAATAAACAAGAATATTATCTTGAACAGATGTTTGAAGAGTAAAGTGGAGTTATAGCCAGAAGCGGAAAGAATACTCATATGGTTATCATGCTATAAGCGCTTGAATTACGGTGGAAGAAGCAGACGGAAAGAATTGCATATGAATACGGACGATACGTGTGATTCTAAGGGTTTTGCAGAGTGGAAGGTTCAGCTAGCTACTTATAGTGCAATTAGAGCCATCTATGATGTTCCAGCAGACAATCTTATTTCCAAAGTAATAGGTATAGTAAATCGTTATTATATTGAGGAACCGCAGGAAGCAAAAGCGGAAATAAATATACAAGAATTGGAAGAAAAGATTCAAAAGCTTGAAAATCGTATGAATAATTACGCCGAGATGAGAGCTGATGGAGAGATAAGCAAAGAAGAGTTCTTCGAATATCGTAGTCAATGTGAAGAGCAGATTAAAAAGCTAAAAAGTCAAATACCAGATAAGAATAAGAAAGAGTTACTGCCAATCAATAAAAAAGAACAGACGCTAAAGCAAATAGAATCTTTTTTAAAGAAGGTTCTAGATTTTAAAGTAGGATAAAAGACAAAATTTGATGATGATTTTGTTGAGATTGTCATTTATAAGATAGTGGCTAAAGGAAATGATGTTTTCGATATTTACTTTAATACGAAAGAACCAGAGCATTATAGATGGCAGACTACAGGCAATATCTATCGTCCAGGTACTTTCCCTATCGGTGGTAGCACCAACAGAGGAGGCCAGTAAAGCAGGTAAATTCTGATTGAATTATACAAATAATAATAAAAACAGAATATAAAGACAGACAAAACACCATGATTCTATTGAATTGTGGTGTTTTTATACAATATAGATGTGTTCAAGCTAGTTATGAAATAATTCGAGTTAATTCAAGATAGGTACCGTAAAATCAAGGATTCCTGTATCTATCGAGGAAGCGGCGAAGGCTGGGAAGTTTTAAGAAATAGCGAAAAAACGAGGGCTATCGTTGACAAGCGTTATTATACAATGTCCGGTTCATATTATTCTGTATAATTTTCTGCTGCGGAATATTCCTGATAAATAAATGGAGAACGGAATGGCAGATTGTTGTAAAAAGTATTAAGAAATATTGATTTATCACGATGATTGAGATAAAATCGAATGTGGTAATAAAAGGGGTTGACAAATACCCCCCTTTCTTGTTAATATAAAAAAACAGAACGCACTCTGTTTTTGAAATCTGGTTAAGAAAGAGGTGCATTATGCAGAGAGTTTTTTCATTACTGGTGGATAATAATCCCGGCGTATTAAGCCGTATATCCGGGCTGTTCAGCCGGAGAGGCTATAATGTGGACAGTATTACAGCCGGAGTGACGGCCGATATGCGGTTTACAAGGATTACGATCGTAGCGAGCGGGGACGAGCTGATTTTGTCACAGATTGAGAAGCAGGTCCGAAAGCTTGAGGACGTAAGGGAGATAAAGGTATTGCAGCCGGAGACTTCTGTTTATCGGGAGCTTGTTATGGTCAAGATCAGAGCCAATGCTGAGCAGAGGGCGGATATTGTCTCGGTTGCGGATATTTTCAGAGCGAAGATTGTAGATGTTGAGAAGGATTCCCTGATGATCGAGCTTACGGGTAATCAGTCTAAGATCGATGCGTTTTTGAATCTCCTTGACGGATATGAGATTCTAGAGCTTGCACGGACAGGAATTACAGGACTGTCCCGGGGAAGCAAGGATGTGACATATTTTGAGTAACAGCAGGCGGCATTAAGCGGAAGGACTACATAGGAAGCTTCTGCTTAACGATAGATACTCGCCGGATGATATATCCGGCAGGTCTAATAATCATTTTATTAAAACAAATTAGGAGGAATATTAAGATGGCAGCAAGATTATTTCATCAGGAAGATTGTAATTTATCCTTACTGGAGGGAAAGACAATCGCAATTATTGGTTACGGAAGTCAGGGACACGCACATGCTCTGAACTTAAAGGAGTCTGGATGCGACGTAATCATTGGTCTTTATGAAGGCAGCAAATCATGGGCAAAGGCTGAGTCACAGGGACTTACTGTATACACAGCGGCAGAGGCAGCTAAAAAAGCCGATATTATCATGATTCTCATCAATGATGAAAAACAGGCAGCTATGTACAAGAAAGATATTGAGCCAAATCTTGAGGAAGGCAATATGCTGATGTTCGCTCATGGCTTTGCGATTCACTTTGGACAGATCGTACCGCCTGCAAATGTAGACGTTACGATGATCGCGCCGAAGGCTCCGGGTCATACTGTAAGAAGCGAGTATCAGGCAGGTAAGGGAACTCCTTGTCTTGTGGCAGTAGAGCAGGATTATACAGGAAAAGCACTTGATAAAGCGCTTGCATACGCACTTGGAATCGGCGGAGCAAGAGCAGGTGTTCTTGAGACGACTTTCAGAACAGAGACAGAGACAGACCTTTTCGGTGAGCAGGCGGTTCTTTGCGGCGGTGTATGCGCACTTATGCAGGCTGGTTTCGAGACACTTACAGAAGCTGGTTATGATCCGAGAAATGCATACTTTGAGTGTGTTCATGAGATGAAGCTTATCGTAGATCTGATCTATGAGTCAGGCTTCGCGGGAATGAGATATTCCATTTCCAACACGGCAGAGTACGGCGATTATATTACAGGGCCGAAGATCATCACAGAGGATACAAAGAAAGCAATGAAGAAGATTCTTTCAGACATTCAGGATGGTTCCTTTGCAAAAGAGTTCCTTCTCGATATGTCGCCGGCAGGCGGTCAGGCACATTTCAGAGCCATGAGAAAATTGGCGGCAGAACATCCAGCAGAGAAGGTAGGAAAAGAAGTAAGAAGCCTCTACAGCTGGAGCGATTCCGACAAACTGATCAACAACTAATCGATAGGCAACGAGCCGGTCAAGATGGAAGGAAGGGTTTCACCCATCATGCTTGCATGAATGGGTGGGACTCATTCTTTTATATTAGTTGGCGACTGCAAACGGCCGAGGGAGCTTTGCTCCCGAGGAGCCTCATGCGGAGAAATAAAAGTTATTTCCTTATAAACTTATTAAGCGGATGAAAGATGTCGATATAATTATTGGAATATCGATATATTAGTGTGTTATGCCATTCAGTTTCGTGAAATAATCTGCTTGAAAGTGCATGGTACAGCGCATTAGTGTACCATATGGCAATCATGAAAGGAGAAAAGGATATGAAAAAAGGTATCCAGAATTTAAAAATCAGCGTAAAGCTTTATATCCTTGTAGGTGTTGCGCTGGTTGGAATGCTCATCATCGGAGGAATGTCCTTCTTCCTGATGAACAGAATGAATGACAGGACTACTGATATCTCGACGAGCTGGCTTCCGAGCGTGGATGTAGCAAGAGAGATGGACACAACGCTATCTAATGTCCGCCTGAATGAACAGGCATACGTCACGGCAGTCTCGGATGAGGTGGCAGAGCAGAGCCTTCAGTATGTCCAGAAGGAAAAAGAAGATATGAAATCCCTCTTAACAAGATATGGGAAAATGATTGATGCAGAGGAGCAGGATTTTTATGAGAAGGCTGCCGATCTCTGGACGCAGTACGAAAAGGCTGACGAGGAAATATTAGAACTGGCGGAAGAGGGCAGAACGAATGAGGCAAGAGCGATTCTGGATGGAGAGAGTGCAGAAGTTTACAGCGCCCTTCAGAGTGTGTTTAGCGATATTATAGCTTATAACACAGAAGGAAGTGACAAGGTAGCTGCCGAGAGTAAGACATATTATAGGATCTCTGTTGCGGCTATGGCTGTAATCATACTTATCATTATTATTATTGGGGTTTATTTCTCATTCATAATCATACGGGGAATCAAATTCCCGATCTTTGAGATTGAGACTGCTGCCGTAAAGATGGCGCAGGGTGATCTGGCTGCCGAGATCTCCTATGAATCTAAAGATGAGTTAGGAATTCTCTCTAATCAGATGCGGGAGCTGATACGTAAGCTTCGGGTGATCATTGACGATGAAAATGAATTTCTGGCAAAGATGGCATCAGGAGATTTTAATGTTGATTCCAAATGTGAAGATGAGTATGTAGGCGGATTTCACCCGCTGCTGATCTCTTTTCGGGGAATCGCGAAGAAGCTTAACGATACGCTGATGCAGATCAGTGAAAGTGCAGAGCAGGTTGCCGGCGGTTCCGAACAGGTGTCGGACGGGGCGCAGGCGCTTTCTCAGGGAGCGACAGAGCAGGCAAGTTCTGTTCAGGAGCTGGCCGCTACTATTTCAGATATTTCTGGAAAGGTGAATGAAAATGCTGAAAGTGCGGGTCAGGCGAGTGACATGGCTAATACGGTCGTCAGCGAGATGGATGCAAGCAACCAGAAGATGCAGGGTATGATTGAGGCTATGAATGAAATCAGCAAATGTTCTGACGAGATCGGAAAGGTTATCAAAACAATTGAAGATATTGCTTTCCAGACGAATATACTGGCACTGAACGCTGCGGTCGAGGCGGCGCGCGCAGGTTCCGCAGGAAAGGGCTTTGCGGTAGTCGCTGACGAGGTCCGCAATCTGGCAAGCAAGAGTGCGGAAGCATCGCAGAATACGGCCGTACTGATTGAAAATACTCTGAAAGCAGTGAAGAATGGAACTGCAATTGCTGATGAGACGGCAGAGTCTCTAAAGCAGGCAGTGGAGGGTGTCAACGAGGTGACCGGAATCGTAGGGCGGATTTCGGAAGCCAGCAAGGATCAGGCCGCGGCTGTGTCGCAGGTTACGACGGGTATTGACCAGATATCCAGTGTTGTACAGACTAACTCGGCGACTGCCGAGGAAAGCGCGGCGGCGAGCGAAGAGCTGTCCAGCCAGTCGCGTCTTATGAAAGAACTGGTGGGAAGATTTAAGCTTAGAAATGGCAGGCCGTATTAATGCGCCGGTTTATCTTTCAAAATTGTAAGATTGCTGTAATCTTATGCGATACAAAAATATAAAGAAAGCTGTTACAATTACCCTTAGCTGGCAGGAAGAATTTTTTCTGTCAGCAAGGGTAATTTTTGTTATGATATGCAGTGGGATGGCTTTCGGACAGTTATGTTTTTGTTATCGTATTTGGTATCATATTTATCTTATGAGACAGGAGGGATTACAGCATGGGTGAATATATCCGCATATGCGACGTGGAGAAATATTACGGGAACGGTTCCAATGTGACGAAGGCGGTTGACAGGGTGAGTTTTCATGTAGAGCAGGGTGAGTTTGTGGGTGTGATGGGGGCGTCCGGTTCCGGGAAGACGACGCTCCTTAACATGCTCTCCACTATCGACCGGGTGACGGCGGGGCATATTTTTTACGGGGATACGGACATTACGGAGCTTTCAGAGGATGGGCTTTCGGAGTTCCGTAAAAGGAATCTTGGGTTTGTGTTTCAGAATTACAATCTTTTGGATACGCTGACGATTGAGGAAAATATCGTTCTTGCCATGACGATCCATAATAAGGGAAAGGCGGAGATTAAGGAGAGAGTAAGCGCGATGATGAGGATGCTTGGCATCCAGGAGATTGCAGGTAAGTTCCCCTATCAGGTGTCGGGCGGGCAGAAACAGCGGTGCGCCTGTGCCAGAGCTTTGATTAATGAGCCGAAACTTTTTCTGGCGGATGAGCCGACGGGAGCGCTTGATTCGCGCTCTGCCCAGACGCTCCTTGAGACGTTTACCCGGATGAATACGGAGCTTTTAGCAACAATCTTTATGGTGACTCACGATGCGTTTTCGGCCAGCTATTGCAGCAGGATATTGTTTCTTAAGGATGGGAAGATTTTCCATGAGCTGATCCGCGCCGGGAGGAACAGGCGGGTGTTTTTAAATGAGATTCTGGACGTACTGTCTCTGACGGGAGGTGAGCTTTCGGATGTTAGGTAAGCTTACGGTCAGGAATGTGAGACGTTCGGCCAGAGATTATCTGGTGTATGTGATTACCATGACGTTTGTGACGGCGCTGATGTTCGCGTTTAACAGCATCATTTTTTCGCCGGATATCCGGGAACGGGTTGACATGGTGGGGGTTATGGCGGCGCTTGTGGGACTTGCGACATTTTTCATCGTCATCATCGTGGCGTGGCTCATCAATTATATGGTGCGGTTCATGCTGGAGCGGCGGAGCCGGGAGTTTGGGACATATCTGCTTTTGGGGCTTAAGAAGAAAGAAATCACAAGGCTTTATCTGCAGGAAAATATGTTGATGGGCGTGGGGGCGTTTGTGTTGGGCCTGCTCCTTGGGGTGCTTTTGCAGCAGATTCTGATGGCGGTGCTCTATGCCATGCTGCAGACGGATTACGACTTGCATCTGGAGTTTAACGGATGGTGTATCTTTACGACGGTCTGTTGCTATGGGGGATGTTATCTTCTGGCGCTTTTTCGGTGCAAAGGCAGGTTTAAGCGGATGAATATCTGCGACCTGATGAATGTGGGAAGTAAGAATGAGGAGGTCCATGAATCCCATGAGCGGGCGAAACGATGGCTTTTGCCGCTGTCGGTGATTTTTCTTGTGCTGTTTGGACTGTGGTTGTTTTTCGGCGGAAGGATTGACGGGTGGAACGGCGGAAGCATTATCGGGTTCATCGTGGGGCTGGTGCTTGTAATCTACTTGTTTTATATCGGGCTTGCGTCCTCGATTGTCTGCTATATCCGGGGAGATGGAAAAGGGATTTACCGGGGGCAGAATCTGTTTTTGCTCAGGCAGCTTTCCTCGAAGATCAAGACGATGCGGTTTACCATGGGTACGATTACGGCGCTGTTTATGCTGGCTTTTTTGGGAAGCACGGTGGCGATGATGTTCGGCGATTACCAGAATAAGATCCTTGGGGAGAAGTTCCCCTTTGATGTGCAGGTGTACAGTGGGGACGTGGAGGATGATTTTTCTCTGGAGCTTGGAGTTATTGGGGAAATGTGCGAGATGAAGGAGATTTATCCGTATCACATTTATACGGATGGGACTGCTCAGGTGAATGCGTGGCTTTATACCCACCTTAAGGAGTTCGGCAATCTGTATACTACGCCGGAGGGAGAGCCGGATGTGAAGGAACTGGCCGAGAGGGATGACGGGTGCTATTGTGAGTTTGACACGTATATGCAGCTTTCGGATTACAATCGTCTGCGGAAGATGCTGGGGTACAGGCAAATTGTCCTCGGGGAAAATGAGTATGCCATCCACATGAAAAAGCGTGTGCTAGGGGAGACGGGGGATTTCTCCAGACATCTTCGGGTGAAAGGGAAGAGTGGGGAGCTTGCGTTCTCGGGGTATCACACAGAGCCTTTCTCTCAGGATGGACATAACGGCGGCGATTATGTGATCGTGGTGCCGGACAGGGCGTGTGAGCTTACGCCTTACTATTCGGAGCTTGCGGTGGATATCGAGGGGGAGGCTCCGGCGGGGCTTGGCGAGCGGCTGGATAACCTAGATAAGAAGGATGTATATAGCTATCTGGATTGGAGTGACAATGAGGAAGACGAAGAGGATGAGGAAACGTCAGAGACAGATACCCAGAAAGGAGAGGAGAAGAAATCCAGCGCGGATGAAATTGTAGGGGATGAGATGTCCGGCCCGAATAATTCCTGCTGCGGTTCGGATGCCATTATCACATATGCGGCGGTGAATCTTGTGCGGGATAATGTGATCCCGGAGGTGAAGTATATGATTTCTTCCATCGTGTTTCCTTGCTTTTATATCGGGCTTGTGTTTGTGTGTGTGGCTCTCACGGTGCTGTCGGTGCAGCAGTTAAGCGATTCAGCCAAGTATAAGTTTCGCTATGGGGTGCTTGGCAAGATGGGGCTATCAAGGCGGGAGGTTGCCGGGGTGATAAGAAGGCAGCTTATTGCGTATTACCTGTGTCCGGCGGCTTTCGCAGCGGTGATCGCGGGGATCATCGCGCTGTTTATCAGCAGGAAGTTTATCTTTTATACGGGTGTGGAGACGGAAGTTTTTCAGTATTTCGGGATGTCGTTTCTTTTGTTCTGCGGGGTTTATGTGCTGTATTTTGTGACAACTTATGTGCAGTTCCGGCAGAATGTGGAGAATGTGGATTAAGGAAATATTACGGTCTTTTTGCTGGCAGGCGGCCAATCTACTAAGGATTAGCCGCCTGCTGCGTTTTATCACAATGATTATGTGGATTACACAGAAAGAAAGTCTGCTACACTGATAATGCGCGGATTTTTCACAGATGATTCCAGAAAGTCTTTATTACCGGTAAGGAACAGGTCTGATTTCTCTCATTGTGTATTGTCCTCTCTACGAGAATCGGAGTCTCATCAAAGCATACACTGCAGAGTTAACTACGCGGACGTTTGTCCCGTCAACAATATAGGTTACTCTGTCTCCGGCTTCAACTCCGAGCGCAGACCGAACATTCTTAGGTATGGTTACTTGTCCTTTCGGCATTACTCTTGCATCATTTACAAATGTTGTATTTGATATAATTACACCTCCAAAATTCAAAAGTAGGAAAGTAGGGATTTCCTGCTTTTTGTTATATGTATAACTAAGATATCTTGTTAGACTAATTTATAGTGAAATTTTTATGATGTGAGGATTTCAAGGCCAGGTTGCGAATATAACGTGTGATATGATATAATTCTTCGGGAGGAATAAGATATTACTGATGGAGAAATTAACATAGATAAAGAGCGGGTTTATTCTTGTGCAAAAGAAATAGCTATGAGGTTTAAGGAATATAGAAAAAACTAAGGTTAAGGAGCCGAAATAACAATGGTTAAGGATATCATAAATTCAAATGAAACGATTCTCCCGAATTCAAAAGAACTGGAAGCCTTTGGTTACAGATTTGTTTGGACAATGACTGAAGAATTAAAAATGAATTTGGCAAGACTCAAAGGTACGGAAAAAAATCTTCGTATTAACTTTGAGCATTTAAGGTTATTCTGGAAGAGATAAGACCACAGTCGATTATCCGGTTTGGGGCAACATTTCCAGAAACGGCAACTGGCCGCGGAAGAAACAGGATTACAGTAAAGGATTATCAAAATTTACTATATGACTTTAATGGCTGCGCGTCCTTTAATCAGGGACTGATCAGGGGAGTGGCAAAAGAGCACTTTGAACCGGCATCCAGAAAGGAAGAGTTTGTGTTCAACTATATCGTAGATTTTACAGAAGCTGATTTTGCGGCTACAACCTTGACTTATGCCGACGGTACTGTCAGAAACGAAATATCTCAGGGAAGAATCGGGACAAAGCTTATTCCGGGTATGCCAAGCGCCAAATATTTATATGATTCCTATGCTTATGATTCGCCGCTTGAGAAAGATAATATTATGGCTGAGATTGAAGAGGTTATTGTCTATGGTAAGATTCCTCGTTCGAGTATAGCGATTCCTACTATTACAGGAGGCATGCACAGCTCTGGTTTTATGTATGTGGTCAGACGTGCAGATGGCAGCAGGGAGCTTAATCTTGGAAATAAGCAGATGATTCAGATTATAAATGAGATTATGGGAAAGTGAGAGGAAAGTTTATAATGTCCGGCAAGATAAGCAAAAAGAGAATTTTTGATATTATACAGATTGGATATTATGGGGACTGGCAGAGCAAGGCGTTTGATATTATGGTGATCGTGATGAGCATTTTTGCCTTATTTCCTGCCGGTCTTTTTCCCGGCGGGGGCGGTGGCGTTCCGGATGTTCAGGGTGGTGAGACTGTTGCGGCTTTTCCAGATCAATGCATACTATGATGCGCTGAATGTAATCGGGGATGTTATTACGGGGAAAAAGGATCAGATTCTTTCTTCGGTGTTTATCATTATGGTACTGATGGTCGCATCGTCGCTTGTGATGTACAATCTTGAGCATCCGGTGCAGCCGGAGGTGTTTGAGAATGCTTTTTCCGGGTTCTGGTGGGCGGTGTCAACGCTGCTTACGGTGGGGTACGGGGATATCTACCCGGTGACGATCGCGGGGCGTATCTTTGGCATTATCATTACGTTTCTGGGAGTGGGGATGGTGGCGATTCCTACGGGTATTTTGTCTGCCGGATTTGTGGAGCACTATACAAGGATGAAGACCATGAAAGAGGCGTCGGAAGAGAGTGATATTCGGTTTGTGCAGCTTCGGGTGGGGGAGAATCATCCGTGGATCGACATGAAGGTGAAAGACCTTCCGCTGCCGCCGGGACTTTTAATCGCGGCGATCCAGCGGCGGGGAAATGTGGTCGTCCCCAGAGGAAACACGGAGATTTTGCAGGGGGATTTTCTTGTTCTCGGAGCGGAAGGGTACAAACATGATATCGGAATCAGGCTTAAGGAGCTGGTGCTTAAGGATCAGAGTGCGTGGGTGGGGCTGCGCGTCAGTGAGCTTGATATCTCAAGAAAGACGATGATCGTCATGATAAGACGGGGGAATAAGATGCTGTTTCCCAACGGGTCTACCATACTTCGCAGCGGGGATGTTCTGCTTCTTTATACAAGGAAAAATATCAAAGATGCTATGGATGTGGAGGTGTAGTGTTATGAGAGAGTACAGTACGTATTTTTTTGATTTGGACGGTACGATTACGGATTCTTCTTTGGGGATTACGAATTCGGCGATGTATGCGCTGAAAAAATTGGGGATTTTAGAGGATGACAGGGCGAAGCTGTATCAGTTTATCGGGCCGCCGCTTAACGTTTCTTTTCGGGAATATTATGGATTTTCAGAAGAGAAAGCATGGGAGGCGGTTACGTATTACCGGGAGTATTATCAGGACAAGGGAATTTTTGAGAACCGGGTGTATGATGGGTTTGAGGAGATGTTAAAAGTGCTTAAGGCGGCGGGGAAGAGACTTGTGGTGGCAACTTCCAAGCCGGAGCCTTATGCCAGAAAGATCATTGACTATTTTGGATTATCGAATTATTTTGACTATATTGCCGGGATGGGACTTGACGGTAAGCGCGGGACGAAGGCAGAGGTCATCCGGTATGCCCTCAGCGTCTGCGGGATAGAAGACAAGTCAGGGGTTTTGATGGTGGGTGACAGGAAGTATGATGTGATCGGCGCGAGGGAGGCGGGAATTGACTGTCTTGGAGTGCTGTATGGCTTTGGCAGCCGGGAGGAACTGGAGAGCGCTGGGGCAGATTATATCGTTGAGACAGTCGGAGATATAATTAATTTGGGTTACACTTGTTTTTAAGTCCGAGATTGATGAGGCAGAAAAGAATGCAGAGAAAAGAAAGAAGGTGAAGTATGGAAAAAAATCGGGACAGGAAGCTGTGGCAGAGGATTTATCTGCTGATTGCAGTTCTGGCAATGTTTTTGCTGGTGATTTCTTTGCTGCTTTGCAGCTTTCAGATTGCGATATACGGGGATGCAAAGTATGGTTTTTATGAGAAAGAGTACGTAAAATACGAGGTGACAGAATCGCTTAATATGGAGCTTTCCGATGTAATGTCTGTGACAGAGTACATGATGGATTACCTGATCGGACGGGAGGATGTGCTTTCGATAGAGACAGATGTAGCAGGAAAGAAACAGGATTTTTTCAACGAACAGGACAGGCTTCATATGGCGGATGTCAAGGGACTTTTCCTTGGCGGCCTAAGGCTTAGGAATGTGCTTTTGCTGGCGGCGGTGCTTTTGATCGGACTATTGGCGGCATGCAAGGTGAATCTGGGGAAGATACTGCCGAAAGCATATGGGACAGCGATGGCGGTCTTTGGCGCGGCGCTTGTATTCTTAGGGATAGCGGTTGCAGTTGATTTTACAAGATGTTTCCGGCTCTTCCATGAGATGTTTTTTACCAATGATCTGTGGATATTTGATGAAAGTACGGATTATATGATACGGATGCTGCCGGAAGGATTTTTTTCGGATATGGTGATCCGGATCGTGTCCGTGTTTATCACAAGCCTGATATTATTGGGCGCGCTGATCTGGCTTGTGCGTTTTCTTTATGGGTTACAGTCCGCTCGTCAGTCAATAGGGAGATAATCACATGCCTGCATGGTGATTTCTCCATTTGTGCTGACGAAGGGAACGCCGGCTTATGAGTAAAGTTAGCTGCGAAGCAGCGAGAAAAGCGCTTTTGCGAATGATGTGAGAGTGAACGGTAACCGTTACAGAAAGCGGGAAGATAAAATTTAGGATAAGCATATCACTGACGGGAAAAATGTGGTATGATACTAAGGTCAAAAGGTCATGCGGAGCAATCTGTAGTATCATAGAGGCAAAATATGATATTGTTATATGCGGCGAGGAGAAATGTCGGTGCCGTTGCATGAAGGAGGAGAATGAATGAGTAATGTAAAACGAGTATTTGTAGAGAAGAAATCAGATTTTGCAGTGAAGGCGAAGGATCTGGAACATGAGATCAGAGGATATCTTGGAATTAAGGATATCGCTTCTGTCCGTGTGTTGATTCGTTATGACGTGGAGAATGTCACGGACGAGACATTTGAGAAGGCATGCAATGGCATTTTTGCAGAACCGCCGGTGGACGTTCTGTACAGGGAGGAGTTTCCGGCGGAGGAAGGAAGCAGAGTGTTCTCCGTAGAGTATCTTCCGGGGCAGTTTGACCAGAGAGCGGATTCCGCGGTGCAGTGTATCCAGTTTATTAAAGAGGATGAGCAGCCGGTGATCAAGACGGCGGTAGTCTATGTGATAAAGGGAGAGGGAAGAGAGATTTCTGATGCAGAGCTTCATGCAGTGAAGGCCCACTGTATCAATCCGGTGGATTCAAGGGAGACTGGTATGGAAAAGCCGGAGACTCTGGTGACGATTTTTGACGAGCCGGAGGATGTCAGGATTTTTGACGGTTTTAAAGATATGGCAGCGGAGGAGTTTAGGAAGCTTTATGATTCTTTGGGACTTGCCATGACCTTTAAAGATTTCTTGCATATCCAGAATTATTTTAAAAATGAGGAGACAAGAGATCCGTCTATGACGGAGATCCGCGTGCTTGATACGTACTGGTCTGATCATTGCCGCCATACTACATTTTCAACAGAACTTACGGATATTTCCTTTGGAGAGGGAGATTACCGGGCTCCGATCGAGGAGACTTATAAACAGTATCTTGCAGACCACAGTGAGATTTTTAAAGGAAGGGAAGATAAGTTCATCTGTCTGATGGATCTGGCGCTGATGGCTATGCGCAAGCTTAAAAAAGAAGGGAAGCTTACTGATCAGGAGGAGTCTGAGGAGATCAATGCCTGCAGTATTGTCGTTCCGGTCACAGTGGACGGTGTGGAGGAAGAGTGGCTTGTGAACTTTAAGAATGAGACGCACAATCATCCGACAGAGATTGAGCCGTTCGGCGGGGCGGCAACCTGCCTTGGCGGAGCGATCCGCGATCCGTTGTCCGGGCGTACTTATGTATATCAGGCCATGCGCGTGACGGGAGCTGCCGATCCGACAGTATCCGTGAAGGATACGTTAAAGGGCAAGCTTCCGCAGAAGAAGCTTGTGCGTGAGGCGGCGCACGGATACAGTTCCTATGGAAATCAGATCGGGCTTGCTACCGGGGCTGTAAAGGAAATCTATCATCCCAACTATGTGGCAAAGCGTATGGAGATCGGTGCTGTCTTAGGGGCTGCTCCGAGACGTGCGGTGATTCGGGAGACGTCAGATCCGGGGGATATCATCATTCTTCTCGGCGGACGAACCGGACGCGACGGCTGCGGCGGCGCAACCGGTTCTTCTAAGGTTCATACGACGGAGTCCATCGAGACCTGCGGCGCGGAAGTGCAGAAGGGGAATGCGCCTACAGAGCGCAAGATCCAGAGGATGTTCCGCAGGGAAGAGGTAAGCAGATTAATTAAGAAATGCAACGATTTTGGAGCCGGCGGCGTCTCTGTTGCGATCGGGGAGCTTGCAGACGGGCTTCGGGTTGATCTTGATAAAGTGCCGAAAAAATATGCAGGACTTGACGGCACGGAGATTGCGATTTCCGAATCTCAGGAGCGTATGGCGGTCGTAGTAGATCCGGAAGACGTAGCAGAATTTATGAGTTATGCGAAAGAGGAGAATCTGGAAGCCGTAGAGGTGGCGGTTGTTACGAAGGAGCCGAGACTGGTTCTTTACTGGAGAGGAAAAGAGATCGTAAACTTATCAAGGGCATTTTTAGATACCAACGGCGCTCATCAGGAGACGGCTGTCGCAGTGGATATTCCGGACAGGAAGAACAGTATCTTTACGCGTGAGGAGATCGGGGATGTGAGAGAAAAGTGGCTTTCTGTCCTGTCAGATCTGAATGTTTGCTCCCAGAAGGGGCTGATAGAGATGTTTGACGGCTCCATCGGCGCGGCTTCTGTGTTCATGCCTCACGGCGGAAAATATCAGACTACGGAGACACAGGCGATGGTGGCAAAGCTCCCGGTCCTTAGAGGGGACTGCGATACGGTGACGATGATGAGCTATGGCTTTGATCCGTATCTGTCCACATGGAGCCCTTATCACGGGGCGATCTATGCGGTGACGGAATCCGTTGCCAAGATCGTGGCAAACGGCGGTGATTACCGAAAGATCCGATTCACGTTTCAGGAATACTTCCGCAGGATGACAGAGGAGCCGGAAAGATGGAGCCAGCCGTTCGCGGCGCTTCTGGGGGCTTACAATGCACAGCTTGGCTTTGGGCTTCCTTCTATTGGGGGAAAGGACAGTATGTCGGGCACTTTTGAGGACATCGATGTGCCGCCGACACTGGTTTCCTTTGCGGTTGATATCGCGAGAGAGAAGGACATTATCACGCCGGAGCTTAAAAAGGCGGGCAATAAATTAGTATGGCTTAGTATACCGACGGATGAATATGATATTCCGGTCTATGATAAGGTGATGGAGCAATACGGGAAATTCACAGAGGATATCCGCGCGGGCAGGATTGTATCGGCCTACGCGACGGACCGACACGGCGTGATCGCAGCAGTCAGCCGCATGGCCTTTGGTAACCGGATGGGTGTGAAGATTGAGCATAGTATGGACGCAAGAGATCTGTTCGCTCCGGCTTTTGGCGATATCATTGCGGAGGTTGCTGACGGAAAGGTCGGCGAACTTGCGATTTCCTATACCGTGATCGGTGAAGTGACAGCCGATGGAACGTTCTCCTACGGCAATGTGAATATTTCCGAAGCAGAGGCGGAGGAAACGTGGAAAGCGCCGTTAGAGAAAGTATTTAAGACCAATTCCGGAGCGGAAGGTCAGGATGAAAAGGTGGAGACCGGACTTTACCATGCATCGGATGTCCATATCTGTACCCATAAGATCGCTCAGCCGACCGTATTTATTCCGGTATTTCCGGGAACGAACTGTGAGTACGACAGCACGAAAGCGTTTGAGCGGGCAGGTGCGAAGGTGGTGACGAAGGTATTCAAAAATCTAGATGCGGCAGATATTGTTGATTCGGTCAATATATTTGAGAAGGCCATAGACGGGGCGCAGATCATCATGTTCCCGGGCGGATTCTCGGCGGGCGACGAGCCGGACGGATCTGCGAAGTTTTTTGCGACTGCTTTCCAGAATGCAAAGATTAAGGAAGCGGTGGAGCGTCTCCTGAATGAGAGGGACGGGCTTGCGCTTGGTATCTGCAACGGGTTTCAGGCGTTAGTGAAACTTGGGCTTGTTCCGAACGGACAGATTACAGGGCAGGATGAGAAATCTCCGACTCTGACTTATAATACGATCGGACGGCATATTTCCAAGATGATCTATGTGAAGGTTGTTACGGATCGGTCTCCGTGGCTTAAGAAAGCCAAGCTTGGTGGCGTGTACACGAATCCGGCATCTCACGGGGAAGGACGTTTTGTGGCAGATAAAGAGTGGCTTGACAGGCTCTTTGCGAATGGACAGGTTGCGACACAGTACTGCGACATCGACGGAAATATCACGATGGATGAAGAGTGGAATGTCAACGGTTCTTACATGGCGATTGAGGGTATTACAAGTCCGGACGGGCGTGTATTTGGTAAGATGGCGCACTCTGAGAGACGTGCGCGATCGGTTGCCATGAATATTTACGGAGAGCAGGATATGAAGATCTTTGAGTCCGGTGTAGAATATTTCAGATAAGATATAAAATGAATGCTTTCTGCTAGATTGTTGCATAAAAGAAAAAGAAAACTTGAAAGATTTGCTGTGAAAACTTAGGCGAATGCAGGAAATGTTAATGGAAATTGCAAAAAATACGCATTTTCAGAAAAAAATTCTTGTGTTCCCGGGCGAAATCCTTTACAATGTTAAAGGACAAAAGCGTCGGAAAGCGGATAGACGTCGTCTGTCCGCTTTTTAAAGCTTTGAGGAAATTAAGGAAATATATTCTAGGAGGTAAAAGTATATGTCATATGTTGATGAAGTCTTGGAAAAAGTCGTAGCGAAAAATCCCGCTGAGCCGGAATTCCATCAGGCGGTGAAAGAAGTGTTGGAATCGCTCAGGGTAGTCGTAGAGGCCAATGAAGAGAAGTTTAGAAAAGATGCTCTTCTTGAGAGATTGGTAGAGCCGGAGAGACAGATCAAATTCCGTGTTCCGTGGGTAGATGACAAGGGGCAGGTTCAGGTGAATACCGGATACCGCGTGCAGTTTAACAGCGCCATCGGACCATACAAGGGAGGCCTGCGCCTTCATCCGTCTGTCAATCTTGGAATCATCAAGTTCCTTGGATTCGAGCAAGTTTTCAAAAACTCGCTGACAGGCCTTCCGATCGGCGGAGGCAAGGGCGGTTCCGACTTTGATCCGAAGGGCAAGTCAGACAGGGAGGTTATGGCATTCTGCCAGAGCTTTATGACAGAGCTTTGTAAATATATCGGGGCTGATACGGATGTTCCGGCCGGAGATATCGGTACAGGCGCAAGAGAGATCGGCTATTTATTCGGACAGTATAAGAGGATTCGCGGGCTGTATGAAGGCGTCCTCACGGGTAAGGGATTAAGCTATGGCGGATCTTTGGCAAGAACTGAGGCTACCGGATATGGTCTTTTATATCTGACAGAGGAACTTCTTAAGATCAACGGTAAGGATATCAAGGGCAAGACGGCTGCGGTATCCGGCTCCGGCAATGTAGCTATCTATGCGACAGAGAAGGCACAGCAGTTGGGTGCTAAGGTTGTAACAGTCAGTGATTCTACAGGATGGGTATATGATCCGGACGGAATTGATGTCGCTGCTTTAAAGGAGATTAAGGAAGTAAAACGTGCAAGACTTACAGAGTATAAGAACTATCGTCCGAATTCAGAGTACCACGAGGGACGCGGCGTATGGTCTGTAAAGGTTGACATCGCTCTTCCATGCGCGACACAGAACGAGCTTCTGATTGAGGATGCAAAACAGTTGGTTGCTAATGGCTGCACGATCGTTGCAGAGGGTGCTAATATGCCGACGACTCTTGAGGCTACCGAGTATCTGCAGGAGAACGGCGTATTATTCGCACCGGGCAAAGCTGCCAATGCGGGCGGTGTTGCGACATCTGCACTTGAGATGTCCCAGAACAGCGAGCGCTTAAGCTGGACATTTGAGGAAGTTGATGCAAAATTGAAAGGCATTATGGTAAATATCTGCCATAATATGGTTGACGCGGCAAAACGTTACGGTGCAGAGGGCAACTATGTTATGGGAGCAAACATCGCAGGCTTTGAGAAAGTTGTAGATGCTATGACCGCTCAGGGAATTGTATAGAGCAAGAAGGATCATAAATTTTTGAACATTAAAATCCGCAGGCAATGTGTTTTTGTCTGCGGATTTTTAAATATTATTTTAATATGCATTGTATTTTAAAGATCAGGAATCAAAGGTATAACCGCACCTTCCGTTCTTCTTTGTGTGATAAAGGGCTGCATCCGCCTGACCGAATAATTCGTCCTCGTATCCGTTCTGAGAAAATGCTGCTCCAATGCTGACGGAATATTTGGGAAAGTCTTTTGGAGGGTGCTGCAAGGTATGATTGATCCGGTCAATCTTGCGTCCGATGATTTCTTTGTGTTCCGGCGTCACATCGTGAAGAATCGCGGCAAATTCGTCGCCTCCCACACGGAATATATAATCGGCGGAACGGAAGCTCTCTTCCAGAAGAGCCGCTACCTTCCTAAGAGCCTGATCGCCGATCTCATGTCCATAAGTGTCATTGACGGACTTGAATTCATCAACATCGATCAGGAGCAAGGCAATTGGCTGGGAAAGCGTGCGCAGGTCGTCTTTGATCTGTTCAAAAGCCTGACGGTTTAACAATCCAGTCAGCGCATCGTGTTCAGCTTTCTGACGGAGCAGATTATGCTGCGCCTGCGACATCTCATATACATTATTGTAAGTGGCAGCAAGATATCTGAATTCATAGGCGCCTGTAATTTCAAGAATGTTATTGTTTTTTATACAATTGATATAGATTCGGATGGGCTTAAGGATCAGAATCGCGATCATAGCATAGGCGAGAAAAACTAGCAGTACGATCAGTAAGGTACAGATGCTTTGGTGCGCCAGTGCTTTTTCCATGGCAGCTTCGCTTTCTTCATGCCTCATTTCACAGACTTTGATCGCACTTTTTGCCACGTTAGACAGCGTATCATCTATCTTCTGTTTTTTTGTCCGGTATTCATGGCCGAAGACCAGTTCAGAGGCGGCCGCCGCCATCTCCTGCGAGGTGTATGTAAGCTCCTCGCAGGGCAGCTTATAATCTTGTATCTCCGAAGAGAGTCTGATGATGTCTGCATCCGCAGACAGGGCGGCAAGCTTCATGGCATGAAGCTCCAGATCCATGAGCGCATTGGAAAGCTTCAATGCGTCTTTTGAGAGCTGGAGAGTGATTTCGTCATCTCCTGACAGCTGCTTTTCAATCTCTAAGAGCGCCCGTTCCCTGCGCCGTGTGACGTCCGTCTCCATAAAATAGGCATCAGCGTGCAGTTGATCCTTTGTGATAACATAAAGGCGCGCCTGCTCTGTTAAATAGTCAGAGCCAAGGGATATGTTCATGGCATCTTTCTGTGTCAGAGTATATTTGTGCGACGTGCGGGTAAGCTGACGATATTGTTTTTTTACATTCATAATACTATATCCGATCAGTATCGCGACCAAGACTGTGCAGAGAGCGATCCAAAGACTGATGGTCTGGATTTTAAACCCCTTTAATGTAGTTACTTTTGAATTTTCCTGATTTTTTTTATTCACTATTTTCTTCCTGCCTTTATTTACTATAATAAATATATCATTCACAGTCCGGTTTTACAATATTTACAGAGAAAACAGGCGAAAAAAGAAAAAAACGAAAGAAAAGTGTTGACAAATATTGTTAAGAGATAGTATAATAGCAAAGCAGGTTCGAGATAAGGACTTGCACAGATATGGGATCATAGCTCAGCTGGGAGAGCATCTGCCTTACAAGCAGAGGGTCATAGGTTCGAGCCCTATTGGTCCCATACTATATCTGGCGGGATAGCTCAGTTGGCTAGAGCACACGGTTCATACCCGTGGTGTCGCTGGTTCAAATCCAGTTCCCGCTACTTGATTACGAAGGAGACAGTTGTTGACTGTCTTCTTTTTTTCACGTATGATAGAGGTGAAGAGTACAAAACACGAAAATATCCGTGCGTACTGAGAATGGAAAAACAAGGAGGATCGATCATGACGAAATCACGGTTATATATTTATATTATTGCAGGAGGTTATGTGGCTTATACCGGGATTGGACTGGCAAAGAGTGCATTAGCGCAGCGTCCGGACAATTATCTGTTGTATCTGATCATCGGGATTTTATTTGTTGCGACCGGCGGATTTTTTGCGGTAAAGAGCGTCATTAGGATTTTCAGGGGCGATTATGCCGACCGGTCGGGGGATCCCGGGGATGATCCGCAGGAAGATGAGAAAGATGATATGCGGGATGATCCGGAAGACAGGTAGACTGTAGGAACAAAAAACATAGGAAGGGGAACATAATATGAGGATAGGAATGGGATATGACGTCCACCGGCTGGTGGAGGGACGGAAGTTGATACTGGGAGGAGTTGAGATTCCTTATGAGAAGGGACTTTTGGGCCACTCGGATGCAGATGTTCTGCTTCATGCAGTAATGGATGCGCTTTTAGGCGCGGCAGCTCTTGGGGATATCGGAAAGCATTTTCCAGATACGGATTCGGCATATAAGGGAATATCAAGCATCCGGCTCTTAGAGCATGTGGGAAGGCTGATTGAAGATGAGCTGTATGTGGTCGGCAATATTGATGCGACGATTATTGCCCAGCGTCCGAAGATGGCGCCTTATATAGAGCAGATGCGGGGGAATATAGCGCAGGCGCTTGGGATTGATATTTCGCAGGTGAATGTTAAGGCCACGACGGAAGAAGGGCTTGGCTTTACCGGAAGCGGAGAAGGGATTTCTTCGCAGGCTGTCGCATGTCTCGAGACGGTTGCGAATTGCAGTTATGTGGCGGCAGCGGATTATGGCGGGGATTTTGCAGGCTGTCAGGGGTGCTGCGGCAGGGCGAAAGAGGAGTAACGGGATGGAGATACGAAGATTAACCCAAGGTGAGAAAGCATGTACCAGAGGCTTGTATGAGGAAGTTTTTCCGGAGGATAGCCGGGAATTTGTGGACTATTATTATACGGAGAAGACGAAGGATAATGTGATCTACGCGGCAGAGGAGGATAAAAAAATCCGGGGAATGCTGCATCTGAATCCTTATGTGCTGTCTGTAAATGGTTCAGAGAGGAAAGTGAATTATATCGTCGCAGTGGCAACGCAGAGAAACTATCGCAGACGGGGATATATGGCGGCGCTTTTAAGACATGCGCTTCAGGATATGTATGAGGCGGGACAGTCGTTTACATTTTTAATGCCTGCGGCAGAGCGTATCTATCTTCCCCATGATTTTCGTACCGTATATGAGCAGGAGAAGCGGTATTATGAAGAGGGAAAGAGCGAGTATCCTATGACTCAGGCGGGGGAAGTGGATTGTGAAAAACTGGCGGAGGAAGCGAACCGGTATCTTGGCGGGAATTATCAGGTGTTTGCAAAGAGGGACGCCGCGTACTATCAGAGGCTTCTGAAGGAATATGCAAGCGACGGGGGCGCTCTCATGATTGGGAGGAAGGACGGAGAGATTACGGACTGCCGTGTCTTTATGCCGGACGGGGCAGAGAAGGAAAAACCAAAGATCATGGTGCGGATCGTCGATGTGCGCAGGATGCTTATGGTTCTTAAGGTGAAAAGTCTGGCGGCCGTCTGTTTTCATATCACGGATCCGGTCATTGAAGAGAATAACCGCTGTATCGTTTTAATGGGGACAGAATTTTCGGGAGTGATGCTGATGGACGGCAAGCCGGAAAACAGTGAGGGGACGGTTACAATCGCCGCTCTTGCAAGCTTCCTGTTCGGGGCGAAGAATGCGGAAGAGATATGCGAAGAGGAAGGCGTCTTTCTGTCGGAGAGGATGAAGGAGGAGATGAGAAAAATCATTCCTCTGTCAAAGATATATTTGAATGAGACTGTGTAATAAAAAATGCGAAAAGCAGGAATCAGATTCAGGTAAGCGGATTTGATTCCTGTTTTTTATGTTGGTATTTCTTTTGAATTTTCTTTAGAAATTCTTTCGGTTTTGCCGTCATCACTCTTAAGATTTGGCGGATATACTCTTTTTATACCGAAAGGAGGAAAGCTTATGGGTGTACAGCAGCTAACACATTATTTTACGCAGTACGGTCCGGCAATTATCTTTTTGATCGTGCTGCTTGAATACATGAATCTTCCGGGGTTTCCGGCAGGAGTGATTATGCCGGTGGCAGGTATCTGGGCGGCGAGAGGGAATATAAGTTTTCTGACAGTTATGGTCCTGTCGGTGGCGGCGGGCGTTCTGGGAAGCTGGATTCTGTATTTTATCGGACGTTTTGGAGGTGAGAGATTTTTTCGGTTTTATACTAGAAAATTTCCGAAACAGAAAGAAGCTTTGGAGAAAAATCTGGAGATGATACGAAAGAAAGGCGCATACGGAGTATTTTTCAGTAAGCTTGTCCCCATGCTTCGGACGCTGATCTCCATACCGGCAGGGATCGTCGGACTTGATTTTGCCAGATATACGGTGAGCTCGCTCCTTGGCGTGTGTCTGTGGAATCTTGTATTCGTAGGAGCCGGGTACTTTAGTGCGGATACGGTATGGAACATGCTGACAGCCGCGTAAACGCTCTGAACAAAGGGAAATCCGCATATACCAAAAAGTGAAAAGATGTGGTAAGATGTTCACATTGACAAAGAGTATAGCGAATGAAGTATGGAGAGACAGAGAGGAGAACGTTAAAAATGGAAATAAATCATGTGCTGGTTGTGGAGGATGACAAGGAGATCCGCGAAGGCGTAAAGATATATCTGAAATCCCAGGGCTACGAGGTGTTTGAGGCTTCGGACGGTATGGAAGGGCTTGAGATCATTGAAAAAGAGGAGATCCATCTTGCGATTGTAGATGTGATGATGCCGAGAATGGACGGTATAGCCATGACGATCAAGCTCCGGGAAAAATACGACTTCCCTGTTATCTTCCTGTCGGCAAAATCGGAGGAGGTAGATAAGATCATGGGACTGAACATGGGAGCGGATGATTATGTGACAAAGCCGTTTACCCCTATGGAGCTGCTTGCCAGAGTGAATTCCCAGTTGAGGCGTTATAAGAGATTCATGGAGCGCCTTGGAACCGCGAAGGAATCCTCCGCAGTGCATACTATCGGCGGATTGGAACTGAATGAAGAGACCGTTGAGGTTACGGTGGACGGGGAACCGGTGAAGATGACTCCGATCGAATTTAAGATTCTGCTTTTGTTTATGAAAAATCCAGGCAGAGTATTTTCGGCGGAGGAAATCTATGAACGGGTATGGAATGAGCGGGCGGTAAACACAGACACGATCATGGTGCATGTGAGAAATATAAGAGAAAAGATAGAGATCAATCCAAAAGAACCAAAATATTTGAAGGTGGTGTGGGGTGTTGGATACAAAATTGAAAAACAGGCATAAACTGGCGGTTGTGATCATCATACTTACAATATTGATACCGGCGGGCGTGATGATGTCGCAATATCGCGAAGCATACTATGAGATGGCGCAGAATGAGGAATTGATGGGAAAGGAGCAGCAGGCTTCCGAGGAGTTTATGAAAGAATTTGTGAATACCTGTTATATTCTTTACAATACGGAGAACGGCGACGCCATACAAAGAGCGCATGCGGAGCAGTTCAAAGAATTTCTTGCGGAATATACGGAAGAGTATGAAAACTATTATGAGACGTTTATCCCATTGTTAGATTACCGCGTCACAGATGAGAGAGGGACTGTAATCGCTAAGACAATGGCGTCAAGCGACGGTAAGTTTCCGACGGAACAGAATATGAATGACTATGCCATCGGTATGGTGATTGTGTTTGATGAAAACGGAGAACCTTCCGCAGATATCAGGGAAGGAGTGTACAAGAAGTCGCAGAGCAGTGTGTTAAACAGAATACTGAATAATTTTCAGGATATGCCGCTGGCGGTGTGGTCCCGTAATGAGGATCTTTTAGAGACGCCGAAGAGCAGGACTTATTATCTTGCCATGCGGGCGGAAAATGTAGAAGAGTATGTCCAGTTCATGACCGCGAACGGGCAGGGAATGACGGCCAATCCCCCCGGATGGTTCTATAATACGATGCTGATCCTTATGGCAGTTGTGGGGGCGATAGCGTTATTGCTTCCTGTGCGGAAATCTTTTCACACGGGTGATGAGAGGATCTTCAAGGCGCCGTTTGAGATTCCGCTGATACTCCTTGGCGTGGCTGTTTCCGCGGCGGTTGATGCAGCGGAAGCGTGGCTTCGCCTGTCGGGAGGGAATGCAAACGACGGCATGGAATTCCTGATGTGGAGCGCGGTATTTGCAGTCGTCTATTGGAGTGTGTCATGTATACGCCGCATCTTTGCAGCAGGATCTTGGAAATATATGAAAGAACATTCCCTCTGTGTTCTGGCGGCAGGCTATATAAAAAGGGCGTGGAAGTCCATGACCGGCAAATGCAGGGAAGGTCTGGATTATCTGTATCATTCCTTTGATAATCTGGATTTCAGTGAGAAGAATAACCGGACGATCTTAAAGCTCGTGATGATCAACTTTGTGATCCTATTTCTGGTAACCTGTATGTGGTTTGCAGGAATTCTGGCGCTGATTTTATATTCGGTCATCTTGTTCTATATCCTGCGTAAGTATTTTAATGATCTGAAGGATAAATATGCGCTGCTTCTTAAGGCAACGAACCAGATGGCACAGGGAAAGCTGGATGTGGAGATCAATGAAGACTTGGGCGTATTCAATCCATTTAAGACAGAGATCAGAAAGATTCAGGACGGCTATCAGAAGGCGGTAGAAAAGGAAGTGAAAAGCCAGCGGATGAAGACGGATTTGATCACCAATGTATCTCACGATCTGAAGACGCCTCTGACGGCGATCATCACGTATGTAAATCTGTTGAAAGATGAAAAGGATGAGGAGAAGAGAGCGGATTATATTGATGTATTGGATCGGAAGTCATTGAGGCTTAAGGCGCTGATTGAGGATTTGTTTGAGATCAGCAAGGCCAGCAGTAAGAATGTGGTGCTTCATCTGGTAGATGTGGATGTAGTGAATCTTTTTAAGCAGGTGCGGCTTGAGCTCAGTGAGAAGTTTGAGGCGGCGGAGCTTGATTTCCGATGCACTTATCCGGAAGAAAGAGCGGCGGCGAAGCTTGACAGTCAGAAGACTTACCGGATCTTTGAAAATCTGTTGGTCAACGTAGTAAAATATGCTTTGCCAAAGACGAGAGTGTATGTAAAGATAGAAAAGAAAAACGGCGAGGTGATACTGCATATCATGAACATCTCGGCGACAGAGCTGACTTTTAATGATGATGAGATCACAGAGCGGTTCGTGCGCGGGGATGCGGCGAGAAATACAGAAGGATCGGGACTTGGGCTTGCCATTGCAAAGAGCTTTACTGAGCTTCAAAAAGGGCGGTTTAAGATCGAGACGGAAGGAGATCTGTTTAAGGCAGAGGTTGCATTTCCGGTAGAAGATTAGAAATATAACAGGGTTTGGCACAGGGTGCCGGAGTCAAAAAAATTGGCTCCGGCATCCTTTTGCCAAAGTTTTTTGGCTTGTCAACATGCACGCGATAGGATACAATAGGAATATAATAATTGTAATAAAGGATATGAAAAGAGGGGGCGATACAGATATGAGGTTTTTCGATAATTTCCTAAAAAAAATAGTTAGAAAAAAACAAGTGGACAGTCAAGAGGAAGAGCCGCAGGAGTATCTGTCGCCGCAGGAGGCAGAACGGACATTCGAGGAGACGCCGTCTTCTCCGGCAAGTCTGGAATTGTCTCATGAACATCCGCTTTACCGTCTGTATGATATGCGGACGGAGAAGTCGAGAAACACGCCTCCTCCTGAGATCGTGATGAAAGGGTGTGAGGAGCTTTCGGAGACTCAGATCAGAAAAGAGCTTATGCGGTTTCGTATTGAGATGACGAAGGCGGCGGATTTCCGCCTGAAGGATGCGACGCCTAAAGCGGCTGATGAAGAGGATGAGACTCCGCATCTTGAGCCGTCGATGGATGCCCAGCCCTTTGTTTATGTCTCATCGGACAGGATGTATGCTTGGGTATTTGTTTTTCCGCCGACGGGCATGGGAAAGGAAGTTGACAGGGGACTGATCTTTGAGGCGCTTGAGAAGAAAAAGGTAAGCTATGGTGTGGATGAAGAGCTTTTGGAGAAGTTGCCGGAGAATTATAACCGTTATTTTCATCTGTTCCTGATCGCGAAGGGAAGCAGGGCAGCCAATGGAGATAACGGCTATCTCGTAGATTATTTTTTGAGACATGTGGAACGGCTGCCGGAGATGGATGAATTTGGCAATGTGGATTACACCTCTCTTGGCGCTGAGCAGAATGTGAAAAAAGGCGATCTGATCAGTGAGGCCATCCCGCCGACGGAAGGGGTCGCAGGGCGGACAGTGCTTAATCAGGAGCTGCGCTGCCGCAATGGTAAGAGCGTGTCTCTCCCGAAGGGAAAGAATACGGAAGTCAGTGAGGACGGCAACAAGCTCATCGCTTCCATAGACGGGCGCGTGGAGTTCAGCGGACGATATTTTTCAGTAAGACCCCTGCTGGAGATTCCAGGGAATGTAGACTATTCTACGGGTAATATTAATTTTATCGGAGATGTGCTGATCCACGGAGATGTGTGCAGCGGATTTTCTGTCCGCGCCATGGGTGATATCAAAGTGGGCGGCGTAGTGGAGTCTTGTGAGATAGAGGCGGGGGGAGATCTGATCGTTGTCAAAGGCATCGTAGGCAATATGGAGACGATCGTGCGCTCCCAGCATAATATCTATTCCAAATATCTGGTAAACAGCATCGTTCACGCCAGACAGAACGTGCATACGGATTCGATCCGTTATAGCAATGTATACAGTGACGGAGAGGTTCAGGTCTGTTCAGGAAGAGGTCTGATCGTCGGAGGTCAGATCCGGGCGGCGCAGGGGATTGAGGCGAAGATCGTAGGTTCTGTATATGAAAGTCCTACCGCCGTCATTTTGGGAGGGCAGCCCTATTCGAATTTTGAAAAAGAGCTTTTGTCGCGGAATATAACGGAAATGAAGGAAGAGATGGAACGGCTTGAGCGCCAGCCGGACAGTCCTTACCGGTCAAAGCGCATGAGCAAGCTCAGATTGGAACTTTCGGTAAGCAGGATGAAGCTTAACAAGTTTGACAGAGATAAGGAACGGCAGGATGAGAAGCAGGAGGAGAAAAAGAACTGCCGGCTGAAGTGCGGCACGGCTCATCCAAGAGTGTCCATAACGATAGAAAATGAGACGGTCGTTCTGGACCGCACCTACAATTCTTGCAATGCAAGACTGGTAGAGGGCGAGATATTCCTCATGTAACAAACAGTTGACAAATCCGAGCAATCCGTAGTATCATCAAAGAGGAATATTTTAAGATGACAGATTAGAAAAAGACATAGAACGGAAAGAGTAGCAGTGCGAAATCTTACAGAGAGAGGCTGCCGCTGGCTGAAAGCGGCCTTAAAGATGAAGTTCTGCGAAGTGCGTCCGGGAGTTGATCCGGCGAACAAGTGCAGGAGCATTTGCAGTAGCCGGGTACGTGTTGCATACGTTACGTGCATTTAAGAGGAGCAATGTCCGGACTTGACGGATATGCTCTATAAGAGTGGAACCGCGGAAGAATACTTCGTCTCTTGTTTGGAAGATACAGGAGACGAAGTTTTTTGTCGTATGGACAAAGATAGATTTATATTGATGAAGGAGAATGATCATGGGTGTAATATCCTATATTAAAGAAGAGATTCAGGTCATAAGGGAGAGAGATCCCGCAATCAAATCGAATATGGAAGTGTTCTTGTATCCGAGTTTTAAGGCGATCATATGTTACCGGGTCGCACATAAGCTGTATTTGAAAAAGCATTATTTCCTTGCGCGCTGGATATCCCAGAGGGCGGTGCGAAAGACCGGGATTGAGATTCATCCGGGTGCAAAGATCGGGAAAGGGCTTTTTATTGACCACGGAAGCGGTGTGATCATAGGCGAGACAGCGGAGCTTGGAGACAACGTGACGCTGTATCAGGGAGTGACTCTTGGAGGTACAGGAAAGGAACAGGGAAAACGGCATCCTACTTTGAAGGATAACGTCATGGTAAGCGCGGGAGCGAAGGTTCTTGGTTCCTTTACGATTGGGGAGAATTCCAAGATTGGCGCGGGCTCGGTAGTTTTAAAGGAAGTTCCGCCGAATTGTACGGTGGTAGGCGTGCCGGGTCATATCGTGAAGATGGGCAATGTCAAGGTGCCCCGCTCAGATATGGACCAGATCAATCTGCCTGATCCTATCAGCAACGATATCCGTGAGCTTCAGGCGGATAACATGCGGCTTCACAGGCGCTTAAGAGAGATAGAAAAGCGCAGAAAGATGGAAGAGATAAAGGAAAAATAGAGGAAGAGTAAAAGGAGAAACCCAGAATGAAGATTTTTAACACACTTTCAAGAACAAAGCAGGAATTCATCCCGTTAGAGGAGAATAAGGTCAGGATGTACGTGTGCGGCCCTACGGTGTATAATTTCATCCATATCGGGAATGCGAGGCCGATGATCGTATTTGACACGGTCAGAAGATATTTTGAGTACAAAGGGTATGATGTGAATTTTGTGTCTAATTTTACAGATGTGGATGATAAGATCATCAAGAAGGCTTTAGAGGAGGGTGTATCCTCCGACGAGATATCGAAGCGTTATATCGCGGAGTGCAAAAAGGATATGGAAGGCATGAACATCAAGCCCGCCACGAAGCATCCGCTGGCGACAGAAGAGATCGGCGGCATGGTCGAGATGATACAGAAGCTGATTGATAAAGGATTTGCCTATGAGAAGAATGGAACAGTCTATTACCGCACAAGGAAATTTGAAGAGTACGGTAAACTTTCCCATAAGAATCTGGATGATTTGCGTTCCGGTGAGAGATCTCTTTTGGTAACAGGCGAGGACGAAAAAGAGGATGCTCTTGATTTTGTGCTCTGGAAGCCGAAGAAGGAAGGAGAGCCTTACTGGGAGTCTCCGTGGAGCGATGGGCGTCCGGGCTGGCATATTGAATGCTCTGTGATGTCTAAGAAATATCTGGGCGAGCAGATTGATATCCACGCAGGCGGCGAGGATCTGGTATTTCCTCATCATGAAAATGAGATTGCCCAGAGCGAGGCTGCCAATGGAAAGGAATTTTCCAAATACTGGATGCACAATGCGTTTTTGAATATTGATAACCGTAAGATGAGTAAGTCTCTCGGTAATTTCCGCACAGTCCGGGAGATTAGTGAGCAGTATGACCTGCAGGTGCTTCGGTTTTTCATGCTGAGCGCCCATTACAGGAGTCCCCTGAACTTCAGCGCCGATCTGATGGAGGCTTCAAAGAGCGGATTAGAGCGAATTGTCAATGCGGCGGATCACTTAAAGTTCCTGATGGGAAATGCGAAGAATGAGACGATGACAGAGACGGAAAAAGACAGCTTCGCAAAGACGGATGCGTTTGTGCAGGGCTTTGAACATGCGATGGAGGATGATTTCAATACCGCGGACGCAGCGGCAGCAGTGTTTGATCTGGTAAAATATGCCAATACCAATACGGATGAGGAAAGTTCTGAGGAATATTTAAAAGCGCTGTTTGACCGTCTTGTGAAGCTTACGGATGTCCTGGGGCTGATCGTAGACAAGGAAGAGGATATTCTGGAGGAAGAGATTGAAAAGCTTATCAAGGAGCGTCAGGCAGCCCGCAAGGCAAAGGATTTCGCGAGAGCAGATGCGATCCGCGATGAACTGCTGGAGAAGGGTATCATCTTAAAGGATACGAGAGAAGGGGTACAATGGAAGAGAGCATAGAGTGGGAGTTTGATTCCTGCATGACGGAAATGTTCGGACTTGGAGAGGTGGATGTGAATCAGTATTCACCTCTCACTCTGGCGTATATTGGCGACAGTATCTATGATCTGATCATTAAGACCCTTGTGGTAAATGAGGGGAACAAGCAGGTGCAAAAGCTTCATAAAAGGACGAGCCGTTTCGTGCAGGCTTCTGCGCAGTCTCAGATGATGCGGGTTCTGCAGGAGAGACTTACCGAGGAGGAGCATGCGGTATACAAAAGAGGAAGGAACGCTAAGAGCGTTTCGCCGGCAAAGAACCAGTCTGTTACGGATTACCGGAGAGCTACGGGGTTTGAAGCGCTTATGGGGTATCTCTATTTCAAAAAGGAATGGAAAAGAATGCTGGAACTGGTTAAGATTGGATTGGAGAGTTTAGAGGAAAGCGAATGAATGGTATGAGAGAGGGAAAAAAGATCAATGAAAATATGATCGAAGGGCGCAATGCGGTGCTGGAAGCGTTCCGGGCAGGAAAACCAATCGACAAGCTGTTCGTACTGGATCGATGCGAGGACGGACCGGTACGTACGATTGTGCGGGAGGCAAAGAAGCAGGATGTTATCCTGCAGTTTGTGTCAAAGGAGCGGCTTTCGCAGCTTTCGCAGACAGGAAAGCATCAGGGTGTGATAGCGTTTGCGGCAGCGTACGAATACAGCGGGGTGGATGATATGCTTGCTCTTGCCAGAGAGCGGGGAGAAGATCCATTTCTTATCCTGTTAGATAATATCGAAGATCCCCACAATCTGGGGGCGATCATCCGGACGGCGAACCTTGCGGGGGCGCATGGTGTGATCATCCCCAAGAGACGGGCGGCGGGGCTTACGGCAACCGTGGCGAAGACGTCGGCGGGCGCCATCAATTACACACCGGTTGCCAAGGTGACCAACCTTAAGAAGACGATGGAGGAGCTGAAGGAGAAGGGCTTATGGTTCGTCTGCGCAGACATGGGAGGCGAGCAGATGTATCGGCTGAATTTAACAGGCCCTGTCGGGCTTGTTGTGGGAAATGAAGGAGAAGGCGTCAGCCGGCTCGTGAAGGAAAGCTGCGATTTTACAGCGGCAATTCCTATGAAGGGCGAGATTGATTCCCTTAATGCGTCGGTGGCGGCAGGGGTGCTTGCCTATGAGATAGTAAGACAGCGGCTTTTAACATGATTTTTTGTATTGGCAGATTCGGGAGCTGCAGCGGATAGGAATGGACAGGAAGATGTATGAACAGATGACGGACGAGCAGTTGATTGCAAAGCTCAGGGACGGGGATTCTAATATTATAGATTACCTGATGGAAAAATATAAGAATACGGTCCGGAAGGAGGCCAATGCCATGTATCTTCTGGGGGGTGAGAACGACGATTTGATCCAGGAGGGAATGATCGGACTGTTCAAAGCAGTGCAGGATTATGACATGAAGCAGGGCGCATCTTTTTTCAGCTTTGCCAAGCTCTGTATCACAAGGCAGATGTATTCTGCGATTGAAGCTTCCAGACGAAAAAAGCACGGGCCGCTCAATAGTTACGTTTCCTTTTATGAAAAAGGAGAAGATCAGAGCACGCTTGTGGATACGATGGAAGCGGGAGGAGAGAGCAATCCGGAAGAGCTTTTGGTCAGCCGGGAGTATGTTAAAGTCTTGCAGAGCCGTCTTGCAGAAAGCCTGAGCGACCTTGAGAATCGGGTTCTTTATCTGCATCTGATGGGGACGGATTATAAGACGATCGCAAGGCTTTTGGATAAAAGTCCTAAGACGGTGGACAATGCCCTTCAGAGGATAAAAAATAAAACAGAAAAGATATTGGAAAAAGAAGTGTGATGCATATTGACAAACTGCTCGCATGTATTGTATATTATTAATGTTGCAGATTACGTAAGTGATGTATGGTCTGCTTCTAAGCTGCCTTGGCGCAGCAGGTAGCGCGCATCCTTGGTAAGGATGAGGTCGGCGGTTCAAATCCGCTAGGCAGCTTTAGAATGGTGAAAATAAAGGCTTTTCAAAGAGATAGTTCTTTGAAATGTCTTTATTTTTTTGCTGCCCGGGCAAGGATTTCCGGAAGTCGGAATCGCTCTAACTGCGAATCAGTTCAAGGAATCCGTTCATGGCCGCATTCAGCCATTTGTTCTTGTGATAGAAGAGCTGCAGCCACATGGAAATCTCCGGTATCTCGTAAGGGAGGGATACGATGCTTTTGTTCTCAAGATCTTTTTTAATCACATATTCCGGAAAACAGGAGATGCCGTCATTCTGTTTGATGAGAGCTAAGACTACCTCGGGATTGCCGACCTCCAAAAAGGCAGGAAGAGTTTTTCCGCGCTCGGAAAAGTATCGGTTCAGCCCAAGACCGTAGGAGAGATCCGGTTCCGTCTGGAGAAAGTCGGCGGCGGCAAGATCTTCAAAAGTCAACGGCGCCTTCTTCGACAGGGGATGATCCGGGGACGCGACAAAATGCATAAGTTCTTTCCGCTCCCATGCACAGACAAGCTGAGGGGAACGAAGGCGTTCGGAGCAGGTAATGATAAAATCAATCTCATTGTGCATGAGCATCTCCATAAGCTCCATGCAGTTTTCGGCTTTGATGATAATCTGTACGTAGGGATACAGTTTGTGATAACGGTGGATGATGCCGGGGAGCAGGGTGTTCTGTATGGATTCCACAACACCTAGGCGGAGTGTGCCCTCGGCCTTTTGGGAGGTCATCTTCCCGAGCTTTTTGGCCTGCGCTTCTGCCGCGAGGATCTGCCTTGCGATAGGAAGGAGTTCTTCTCCTTTTGCGGTGATACGGACATGTTTTCCGATGCGTTCAAACAGACGGACATTCAGCTCTGTCTCGAGCTGCTGTATCTGCATGGTGACCGTTGACTGCGCGTAGCCTAATTCGGAGGCTGCTTTTGAGAAGTTCAGGCAGTCGGCGATTTTTAAAAATGTAGTCAGATTTCTTATCTCCATATTTTCCTCCTTTGTCATATTATCAAAATATTTGAATTATTGTATCAGAATATTCAATTTTACAAATAGATAATTCCATCTTATACTATAGACAATCAAAAAACAAGGAAAATGTGAGGAGTGTTAAGATGGATGCGAAAGAGAAAAAAACAGGGGTCATGCTGGTGACGGTTTCTTATGTGCTGTGGGGCTGTCTCCCAGTGTTCTGGAAGACGCTGGAGGACGTGCCGTCCGTGTATGTGCTGTGCGCCAGAGTAGTATGGTCGCTGGTATTCAGTGCGGGATATCTGACTGTAAAAAAGGACTGGGGCAGTATAGGGAGGATATGGAAGGATAAGCGGACAGTTTTTCGGTGTGCGCTCGGGGGACCGGTGGTGTGCATCAACTGGGGGAGCTATATCTGGGCGGTAAATAACGGACATCTTATTGACAGCAGTTTTGGGTATTATATGAATCCAATCCTCGTTACCATTCTGGGCGTGATCTGTTTTAAGGAGAGGCTGTCGGTGCGGGAGTGGGCGGCTGTGGGGCTGTCAGGCGCAGGAGTGCTCTACATGGTTTTTCGCTCCGGCACAGTACCCGTGCTGGCTCTCATAATCGGCGGGAGTTTTGCTGTGTATGGAATGATCAAGAAGGGGCTTCCTGTTGAGAGCTCACAATCTTTGTTCTTGGAGACGCTTTTTGTATCGCCGCTGGCGGCTGCCTATTTGTTATACGGGGAGATGGCGGGGATCGGGGGCGGCGGTGTCCTTGCCGGCGCCCAGTGGCTTTTACTTCCCCTTGCGGGAGTGATCACGGCGGTCCCTCTTCTGGTATATTCTGCAGGAGTAAAGAAGATTCCATTTTATCTGACGGGAATTCTCATGTACCTGAACCCTACGATACAGTTTTTGATGGGGGTATTCTTGTATCATGAAGAGATGAGTGCGGATAGGCTGTTTTCGTTTGCATTTATCTGGACCGGAATTATACTTATGCTCTTTCGGGGGAAAGAAAAGTAGAAAAGTGTTGCAATCCTGCTCTGAAAGGTATATCTTTAAAACAGTTTCATGCAAATGATACAGACTAATGAAGGAAAGAGAGTTATAGGTGTTGATGAAAAGAGAAGGATTTAAGTCACGTCTGGGATTTATCTTAGTCAGTGCAGGATGTGCGATCGGTATTGGAAATGTGTGGAGATTCCCTTATGTTGCAGGGCAGAATGGCGGAGGTATCTTTGTGCTTTTGTACTTGATATTCCTCGTTGCCATGGGAATGCCAGTGCTTACAATGGAGTTAGCAGTAGGACGAGCCAGCAGAAAGAGCGCGGTGCTTGGATATAAGGCTCTTGAAAAGCCGGGAAGCAAATGGCATATTCACGGATGGTTCTGTATCTTTGGATGCTATATGCTGATGATGTATTACACGACAGTTTCCGGGTGGATGGTCAGCTATTTTTTAAAATTCGCGGCAGGAATCTTTCGGCCGTCTATGGGAGCGAAAGAAGTGGGAGGTGTGTTTTCAGAACTTCTCGCTTCTCCGTCAGAGATGGGAGTGTGGATGGGACTTACGGTTATCTTAGGATTTTTCGTATGCTCAAGGGGCTTGCAGAACGGATTGGAAAAGATCAGCAAATTTATGATGGCGGCGCTTCTGATACTGATCGTGGTGCTTGCGGCGCACAGTATGCTTTTGCCGGGAGCAGCAAAAGGGATTTCTTTTTATCTTGTTCCAAGCATTGAAAAAGTAAAGTCCGTGGGATTTGCCAATGTTGTGACCGAGGCCATGAATCAGTCGTTTTTCACTTTGAGCCTTGGAATCGCGGCTATGGAAATATTCGGAAGCTATATGACGAAAGAACATTCTCTGCCGGGGGAGGCATTAAGAATCTGCGGGCTTGATACCTTTGTGGCGATCGTATCCGGCCTGATCATCTTCCCGGCCTGTTTTTCCTATGGGGTACAGCCGGATGCAGGACCGTCCCTGATATTTGTGACACTGCCTAACGTGTTCGTGAATATGGCGGGAGGACGTATCTGGGGAGCGCTGTTCTTTTTGTTTATGACATTTGCAAGTTTTTCAACGGTTATGGCCGTTTTTGAAAATCTGATCTCCTTTGCGGTGGATATGTTTAAAATAGAGCGCAGAAAGGCCGTTCTTATCAATGCGGCCGTTGTGCTGCTTGCAAGTCTCCCGTGCGTGCTGGGATATAATGTGTGGAGTGACCTGCATCTGATCGGAGGGCGCGATGTGCTGGACAGCGAAGATTTTATCGTCAGCAACCTGCTGCTCCCGATTGGTTCTTTGGTGTACCTCCTTTTCTGCGTCACAAGATTCGGATGGGGATTTGACAACTATTATGAAGAATGCAATGAAGGAGAAGGACTTAAGTTTTCAAAAGCGCTGAAGCCTTATTTCAAGTTTGTGCTGCCAGTGCTGATCGTAGCTATCCTCCTGCAGGGATTGCTCCGCTAGTATAACCCAAACGTGCGGTTCATAGTGTGGGTTATACTAGGATACGTTACCTACAGAGGATGCGCGGGAGAATCAAAACGCAGATATGAGGTACGATATGGATTATGAGTTGTTATTGAATGAAGTGATGAATATTGGAAAAGAGATGATCAAAAGCGGTGCAGAGACGGACAGGGCGGAGGACAGTATGTATCGGATGCTTGAGAGCTATGATGTGGAGCAATGCAGCATCTTTGCCATTCAGAGTGATATACAGGCGACGATCAAACCGGCAGAGGGTTCGTTTATCACACAGATCCGGAGAGTTCACAAAATAGGGCTTAACTATGACCGGCTGGATTATCTGAACAATCTTTCCAGATATATTTGTAAAAATAAGCCGGATATCAGGGAAATCCATGAGAAATACGAAGAGGTCATGAATCGGAGACCGCAGCCGCTGTATTTGAAATATCTTTCGGCAATTCTGGGCGGCATCGGTTTCGGAGTGTATTTTGGCTGTGATCTTATGGATTCTCTGGCAGGGACGGTTATCTGTGCCATCTGTATCGTATATATGGGGAATGTCCTTGAAAAAAAGGGGTATAATCTTGTTGTATACAATCTGTCCCTTGCATTTTTATCATCGGCGGCGGTCTTCATACTGGATAAGGCGGGGATGGGGCATCATCCCGACCGGATTGTTCTCGGACTTAACATGGTACTGATCAGCGGGCTTGGAGTTGCCAACGGAATCCGGGATGTGCTGAAGCAGGCTTTTTTGTCGGGGCTTCTTAGTATTGTGAATTCTTTTTTGGGAGCAGTGGCGATTGCCTGCGGAACCGGGCTTGCGATGGTGCTTTTTGAGGGAGAGATGTATGAGATGTATATTGCGCCAAGCATCTGGGTACAGTTTATTTCCTGCGGAGTGGCAAGTATGGGTTTTGCCCTTTTATTTCAGGCGGCGGTTAAGCAGTCCTTTTTTGCGGGAATCGGTGGAATGGTCAATTGCGGCTGTTATCTACTTGTTCAAAATCTGAACGGGAATAACTTTGCGGCAGTGATGGCGGGAGCGGCTTTCGTGGCGGCTTATGCGTATATTATGTCCAGAGTACACAGGGCGCCTGCGACCATATTTTTGACTACGTCCATTATGCTAGTGATTCCGGGGGCGACTTTGTTCTATATGATGCATGGATTTGTGCAGGCGGATTATGGTCTGGCCAGAGAGCAGACGATTACGCTTGCGCAGACTTGTCTTGCGATTGCCTTCGGCTTTTTGATCGTAGAGATTGTGACGCGTCAGATGACCGGAAAAAGGCAGCAGAGTTGATTTTTTGTAACAGCTTAGACAAGATGCTCTGTTACGTTTTTTTGCCTTGTTTCGGTATATAAATTATGATAAGATGGACGCATGGCAAAATACAAGGAGGAAGAATATGGGAGAAGAGGTAGTTTCCAAAAATTTTATTGAGCAGGAGATAGATAAAGATCTGGCGGAGGGCGTCTATAGCGAAGTGTGTACGAGATTCCCGCCGGAGCCCAACGGTTATCTGCATATCGGACACGCAAAGTCGATCATTTTAAATTCAGGACTTGCGAAAAAATATAACGGAACCTTTCATCTGCGGTTTGACGATACGAATCCGACAAAGGAGGATATGGAATTTGTTGAATCCATAAAGGAGGATGTAGCATGGCTTGGGGCTAATTTTAAGGATCATCTGTATTTTGCATCCGATTATTTTGATGTGATGTATGAATGCGCGGTGAAACTGATAAAGAAGGGAAAGGCGTATGTTTGTGACTTGACGGCGGATGAGATCCGGGAGTACCGGGGGACGCTTAAGGAGCCCGGCAAAGACAGTCCTTACAGAAATCGTTCGGTAGAAGAAAACCTCACTCTGTTTGAGAAGATGAAGAATGGAGAATATAAGGATGGGGAGAAGGTGCTTAGGGCGAAGATTGACATGTCCTCCCCGAATATCAATATGCGTGATCCGGTCATTTACCGGGTAGCGCATATGGCGCATCACAATACCGGGGATAAATGGTGCATCTATCCGATGTATGATTTTGCGCATCCGATCGAGGATGCGGTGGAGAAGATTACGCATTCGATCTGTACGCTTGAGTTTGAGGATCACAGACCGCTCTATGACTGGGTAGTAAAGGAGTGTGAGTTTGATCCGGCGCCGCGCCAGATTGAATTTGCAAAGCTTTATCTTACCAACGTAGTGACCGGAAAGCGGTATATCAAGAAACTGGTGCAGGATGGAATTGTAGACGGATGGGATGATCCGCGGCTTGTGTCCATCGCAGCATTAAGGAGAAGAGGATTTACACCGGAGTCTCTTCGGATGTTTATTGAGCTTTGCGGCGTGTCAAAGAGTCAGAGCTCTGTAGATTATGCTATGTTAGAATACTGTATCCGCGAAGATTTAAAGTTTAAGAGACCTCGTATGATGGCAGTGCTCGATCCGATCAGGCTGGTGATTGATAATTACCCGGAAGGGGAATCTGAAGAGCTGGAGGCGGACAATAATCTGGAAAATCCGGAGCTTGGAAAGCGAAAGCTTATGTTCTGCCGGGAGCTTTATATTGAGCGGGATGATTTCATGATCGAGCCGCCGAAGAAATATTTCCGGCTGTTCCCGGGGAATGAAGTGCGCCTGATGAATGCTTATTTTGTAAAATGTGAAAGCTATGAGACGGACGAAAACGGAAATGTAACGGTTGTACATTGTACCTATGATCCTGAGACGAAGTGCGGGACAGGATTTTCCGGAAGAAAGGTAAAAGGAACGATCCACTGGGTTGCGGCTCCTTATGCAAAGCAGGCGGAAGTAAGACTGTATGAGAATCTGGTTGATGAGGAGAAGGGCGTATATAATAAGGAAGACGGGTCTCTGAATCTGAATCCCAATTCTCTGGAAATCCGCAGAAACTGCTATGTGGAGGACAGCTTTGACGGGGCGGAGGGTTCCGACAGCTTCCAGTTTGTAAGAAACGGATATTTTTGTATGGATTCTAAGGATTCAACACCGGAGAATCTCGTATTTAACCGGATCGTATCTTTGAAAAGTTCTTTCAGGCTGCCGAAATAAGAAAGATACCGATGCTGGCTGAAAGAATATGACAGCAGGGGGCAGAGCGCTCCCTGTCGTTTTGTCATAGGAGGGCTATATGTATGAGCTTACCATGAATCTGAAAACAAACTCAAAGACGCCGCTTTATGAGCAGATCTATCATTTTATAAAAAAGGATATCCAGAGAGGAAAGATAGCCCAGGGGGAAAAGCTGCCTTCGACGAGAGCGCTCTCAAAGCATCTGGAGGTGAGCAGAAGTACGGCAACCCTTGCCTACGAGCAGCTTTTATCGGAGGGATTTATCGAATCTGTACCTTGCCGGGGATTTTTTGTGGCGCAGATTGAGGAGCTTTATCATTTGGTGCCGACGCAGGCTAAGGAGTCAAAGAGAGAGGTGTCTAGGAAAAGGTATCTGTATGATTTTACGCCCAATGGTGTGGATTTGAACAGTTTTCCCTATCATGTATGGCGCAAGCTGTCAAAGGATATACTGGTGGATGACAGGACAGAATTGTTCCGGTCAGGAGATCCGCAGGGGGAATATGGCTTTCGGAACGCGATCTGCAATTACCTTTATCAGGCGCGGGGAGTGAACTGCACACCGGACCAGATCATCATCGGCGCAGGGAGTGATTATCTGTTCATGCTTCTCGCTATGATCTTAGGGCCGCATCATAAGATTGCATTTGAGGACCCGACTTATAAGCAGGCATACCGGCTTGCGGACAGCCTTTCCTATACGACGGTTCCGGTGTCTATGGATAAAGATGGGATGAAGGTCTTAGAGCTTTCCGGGACGGATGCAGATATTGCCTATGTCACCCCCTCGCACCAGTATCCCACAGGAATTATTATGCCTATGAAGCGCAGATTAGAGCTGCTTCGGTGGGCCAGAGAGGGAAAGGAGCGCTACATCGTGGAGGATGATTACGACAGTGAGTTCCGCTATAAGGGGAAACCGATTCCTGCTCTGCAGGGTTATGACAGGCAGGAGAGCGTGATTTATCTCGGAACATTTTCAAAATCTATTGCTCCGGCTATCCGGTTGAGTTACATGGTGCTTCCGAAGGCTCTTCTTCAGATCTATCACAAGCGGCATCGCTTTTTGAATTCTACCGTGTCGAAAGTAGACCAGCTAATCGTCCAAAGATTTCTGGAGGAGGGGTATTATGAGCGGCATCTGAACAAGATGCGCGCCCTCTATAAAGGGCGGCATGATACGCTGATCGAGGCGTTAAAGCCGCTCTCCGGCATCTGCCGCATCTTTGGCGAGCATGCGGGAGTACATCTTCTTCTGGCTTTTGAAAAAGGAAAGTCCGAAGAAGAACTGATCTTGCAGGCAGAACAGAGAGGGATTAAAGTATATGGGCTTAATGACTACCGGATTCAACGAGATACACCGGATCAGCCGACCGTGCTTTTAGGATATGCCAATCTTTCAGAGGAGCAGCTTAAAAGCGCGGCGCAGATTCTCAAAGAGTGCTGGCATTGATCATGCTTGTTTGCGGTCTTATGGATAGATATAGAGAAAGCCCTGATTGGGAATCAAGCTGTTAAAAGTCTTGAATCCCAGCAGGGCTTTTGTTTCTCAAAATCACTATTTGGAAGTATCCTCGTCGCTTCCTTTTAATGCCTTAAGAGTTTCTTTCGTCTTTTCCTCTACAGTCTCGGCAACATCTTCCGCTTTCTGCGCGGCAGATTTCGCAGTATCTTCTGCTTTTTTTGCGGTGGCCTTCACAGCATCCTCGGCCTTCTTCGCAGCATCCTCTGCTTTTGCAGCAACCGTTCCGGTAGCGTCTTCTACTTTTTCTTCCGCAGCTTCTACCGTCTCCTGAAGGACTTCTTCGGCGTCCTCTGCCATATCTTCTGCTTTTTCGGCAGCACTCTGCACACCGGTATTAAGCGACACATATTCACGGTCGGCAGCAGATTTCAGATCGTTGTCGAGATCAAAATCTTCGTCGTCGAAATCATCATCAAAATCGTCGTCTTCCGCATCATTCTTCTTTTTGAAATAGTACACAGCGCCTGCTGCAATACTGGCGATGGAAGCCAGTCCTAAAAGTTGTTTGAATATTTTTTTCATATTTGAAATCTCCTTTCGCTCATCTACAGCTTAATATTAGTATTGTAATACTTTTTTGTGAAAAAATAAAGGGGAAGGTGATATTTTTAAAAATTTATGTTAAACTAATGATTACTGTTTCGTTTTCAAAGGAGGAGTTAGATGAGTAAAAAAGAAGCGCCGGGAACTGCCAAACGGGGGCTGTTCCGAATTATATTCAGCCGTGCAGGGATATTTTTAATACTGGTATTGATACAATTTGGCGTATTTATCGCGACGACTTTTCATCTGCGGGAATATACATTTTACATATATGGAGTGTTTACGATCCTTCGGGTGGCAGTTATCATTTATATTATTAACCGAAAAGGGAATCCGGCATTCAAGATCACATGGATCTTGTGCGTCCTTGCCTTTCCGATCGTTGGAACCATGTTTTACGTCTATGTGGAGATGCAGGTTGGAACATCCTTTATGCAGCAGCGGCTTACGGATTTAAAGCTTGAGACCTCGTCCTACATGCAGCAGGATCAGGGCGTAGTGGATGCGATCTGGGCGAGTAAATCAGCAAATGCGCATCTGTCCTATTATCTGTCCCATAGACTTGGTTTCCCAACGTACCGCAACACGTCGGTCAAGTATTTTCCGCTTGGGGAGCACAAGTTTAAGTATATGGTTCATGAGCTTCGGAAAGCGAAAAAGTTTATCTTTATGGAATATTTTATTGTAGACAAAGGATATATGTGGGATACGCTCCTTGAGATATTGAAGCAGAAGGCAGACGAAGGGGTGGAAGTGCGGTTTATGTATGACGGCATGTGCGCCATCAGCCTGCTGCCCTACGGGTATCCGGAGCAGCTTAAGAAATTCGGCATCAAGTGCAAGATGGCAAATGCGGTAAAGCCTTTTCTCTCTACTACGCAGAATAACAGAGATCACCGGAAGATCTGCGTCATTGACGGAAAGACTGCATTTACTGGAGGAGTGAATCTGGCGGATGAATATATTAACAAGATTGTCCGCTTTGGACACTGGAAAGATACGGCAGTCATGTTAAAGGGCGACGCAGTACAGAGCTTTACCATGATGTTCCTTGAGATGTGGAACGTAACCGAGAGACGGCCGGAGAATTATCAGCGTTATCTGACTCCGAAACGAAAAGAACTTAAGCGGGAATACGGGTATGTGATCCCTTATGCGGACAGCCCTTTTGACAATGAAAACGTGGGAGAAGAGGTTTATTTCCATATTTTGAACCATGCGAAAAAATATGTACATATCATGACGCCCTATCTGATTCTGGACAATGAGATGATCACAACGCTAACAAGGGTTGCGAAGAGTGGAATCGAGGTCGTGATCATCATGCCTCATATTCCGGACAAATGGTACGCCTTTGTACTAGCCCAGACTTACTATCAGGAACTGATCGAGAGCGGCGTACAGATCTATGAATATACGCCGGGCTTTGTACATGCAAAAGTATTTGTGTCTGATGATGATACGGCGACGGTCGGTACGATCAATCTGGATTACCGAAGTCTTTACCTGCACTTTGAATGCGGGACGTTTATCTATAATAATTCAGAGATCGGGCGGATTGAGAATGATTTTCAGAAGACGCTTTTAAACTGCCATAAGGTAACGCTTATGGAAGTGAAGAACCGTACTATGCTTACAAAAGTGATGGGACAAGTATTGCGTCTGGCGGCACCATTAATGTAAAATGAAGTTTACAGATATAGGAAAATATAGTATAATGCAAAAGGCGGTTTTATAGGAAACCGCTAGATTGAAGGTCAATAAGATTGACGACACAGGAGGAATTCATATGGTAAAAGCAGTAGTAGGTGCGAACTGGGGCGATGAGGGCAAAGGCAAGATTACCGATATGCTTGCAAGAGAGGCCGATATTATCGTGCGTTTTCAGGGCGGTGCCAATGCGGGGCATACGATCATCAATAATTATGGCAAATTTGCACTGCACACTCTGCCGTCAGGAGTATTCTACGGTCATACAACCAGCATTATCGGGAATGGCGTTGCGCTTGACATTCCGGTATTGTTTAAAGAGGTGCAGTCAATTGTAGACAGGGGTGTGCCAAAGCCTAAGATTCTTGTATCTGACCGTGCGCAGATGGTAATGTCTTACCACAAGAATTTTGACGCATATGAGGAGGAAAGGCTGGCGGGAAAGTCTTTTGGTTCCACGAAATCGGGGATTGCTCCATTCTATTCTGATAAGTATGCAAAAATTGGATTCCAGGTCAGCGAGTTGTTTGACGACGGGCTGCTGAAGGAGAAAGCAGCGCGTGTGGCAGAGCAGAAGAATGTTCTGTTAGAGCATCTATACCATAAGCCATTGATCGATCCGGAAGATTTATATCATGAGCTTCAGGAGTATAGAAAGATGGTGGAGCCTTTTGTGTGCGATACTACCCTGTTCCTTTACAATGCCGTCAAGGAAGGGAAGAATATCCTGTTGGAAGGACAGTTGGGTTCTCTTAAGGATCCGGATCACGGAATCTATCCGATGGTTACATCTTCCTCTACATTGGCAGGATACGGCGCGATCGGAGCGGGAATTCCGCCTTATGAGATACAGAAGATCATTACGGTATGCAAGGCATATTCAAGTGCGGTAGGAGCAGGAGCATTTGTCAGCGAGATATTCGGCGATGAGGCGGATGAACTCAGAAGGCGCGGCGGTGACGGCGGCGAGTTTGGAGCTACGACCGGACGACCGAGACGTATGGGATGGTTCGATTGTGTGGCGTCAAAATACGGCTGCAGGCTGCAGGGTACGACGGACGTGGCATTCACAGTCTTGGACGTACTGGGATATCTTGATGAGATTCCAGTCTGTGTCGGATATGAGATTGATGGAAAAGTGACAACGGATTTTCCACCGACACATCTGCTTGAGAAGGCAAAACCGGTGCTTGAGAAGCTTCCGGGATGGAAGTGTGACATCAGCGGAATTAAGGAGTATGAGAAGCTTCCTGAGAATTGCCGCAGATATATTGAGTTTGTAGAAGAACAGATCGGATATCCGATTACGATGGTTTCTAACGGGCCGGGCAGAGAGGATATCATCTATAGAAACAGGTAAATGTGATTTAAGAAAATCTTTAGCTGGTTTTCAGAATTGTGACACATTATCGCCACATTTGTGATATATACTGACAGCATATCAGAAATGAGTCATAGATTTTCAGGAGGGCTCATATACTGATAAAAGCGGAGTATAAAGAATGGAGGTAGATTTTATGTTGCAAAAGAAAGAAAGCAGCGGCCGGGAGAATTTGTCGATAGAAGAATATCTCGTCAGAAGGAAGAATATACGAGAAGAAAGTCCTACGGGAAGGCAGGGACTGATACTACCGGAGAACAGAAAGCTGGTTTTTGCGGAATTAAATATGTGATACCGAAAAGCCGAAAGATTAAGCGGTATCAGCGGGTGCAGTTGCATGAACATAAAAAGAGCGGGCTTCTTTCAGGAGAGCCCGCTTTTTAAAGAAATCATTCGGTATCTGTATCATCTTTTTTCAAGACGCGGTAGACGAGAATATATGCATAGAGAAAGACCGGAACGATAACCGTGCACGCGATGGCTGCCTTAAGAAGCGTCAGGGCATGTTCAGAGCCAATGAGCGCGAATACAAGGGTGGCGGCATACATAGCAAAGAGAAGAAAGGCGCCTGTGAGCGCAAGAAACCGTTTCATTTTTTTCATAAGAATCATCCTTTACATCTAAGTTAGATTTTAGTATACTTAGTAGGGTACATTATAAGCGAAAAATAATAAAAAAGCAAATATAATACAAAGGAGTATAGGAAGATGAGCCGTACATTATTAGAACAGTGGAGAGACATCGCATATGATGAGAGTGCTGACAGAGGACAGCTTCAGAGATTCTGGGGGAGTTATTTCCAGATCGAGAAGGAGATCTACGAGCAGCTTCTTAAGGATCCCGACAAGGAAGTGAAGGGAACTGTAAAAGAACTTGCTGAAAAATACGGTCAGGAAGTTATGACGATGGTTGGATTTTTAGATGGAATCAATGAGAGCCTGAAAGAAGAGAATCCGATCGAGACAATGGATGAGGATACAAGGGTAAGTCTTGCGTTTGATAAAGAAAAACTATATAAAAATATGGTTGCGGCGAAGGCTGACTGGCTCTATGAGCTTCCTCAGTGGAAGGAGATCTATTCGGAGGAGGAGCTTAAGCGGATGTATAAGGAGCAGAAGGAATCCACTACGATCCGCAGGGAGAAGAAGATCGGGCGCAACGATCCGTGTCCGTGCGGCTCCGGTAAAAAGTATAAAAAGTGCTGCGGAAAATAATAGGGAAGAACCGCAGGATGCAATTATCTCTTTGTTGAATGAAATTCGGTGTTATACTCTCGTTTTTGACACTTTAAGAATCAGGCAAGTGCTACAATCCCTCATAAATACTGGGACGGTGGCACTTTATGCTGTATGCATGAAATATAGTAATGTTTTATCTTTGCGTACTTTTTTTCTGAATTCCTTTTATTTTCCGTTTTATTTACAAATCTTGCATACTTTGGGGAATATGTGATGATCAGCCGTTGGTGCAGTTTTTTGCTGTAAACGGTTCATCTTTGTAATAGAGCTGGCCTTTGTCATCTTCTGACAGTTTCGTGATATCCATAGACGCATCATCTGACAGACGCTTGAAACCGTTCCTGTCCAGCGCCATGTCCGATCCTCGGCAGGGAGTTTTTTAATCGATTGGGTTACAATAAATGAG
>ERZ778514.351-NODE-351-length-45384-cov-7.644466_pt1 | contig 45384 bp, 29 predicted proteins | sample MGYA00510344_ERZ778514 | MGnify/ENA primary metagenome ERZ778514 (study PRJEB29527, sample SAMN07138968) | mouse gut metagenome | material: feces | host: mouse | place: China:Nanjing | collected 2016-01-25 ...
TCAGCGTTGCCGGTAAGACGAGTGTAAACGTGACGATGGAAGACGAGGCTACGGGTCTTAACGACGTCGTCGTCATCGGTTATGGTACGGTGAGAAAAAAGGACTTAACGGGTTCGGTGGCTTCCGTATCGGCAAAAGAGATTGCCAATCTTCCGGTAGCTACAGCATCGGAAGCAATTCAAGGAAAGATGGCAGGTGTGCAAGTCACTACAACAGAAGGTGCGCCTGATGCAGAAATCAAAATCCGCGTGCGTGGTGGAGGTTCTTTGTCGCAGGACAACTCGCCGCTTTATATCGTCGACGGTTTCCCTGTATCAAGTATCAGTGATATTGCTCCTAATGATATTGAAAGTATAGACGTATTAAAGGATGCCTCTTCAACAGCCATTTACGGTAGCCGTGGTGCAAACGGTGTTATCATTGTTACTACTAAAGGAGGAACGGAAGGTAAAATACAAGTTAATTTCGGTGCTTCACTTGGTGTAAGAAAGGTTGCTAAAGAGGTTGATGTCCTTGATCCTTACAACTATGCCAAATATCAATATGAGACAAAGTACGGTAAGACACAGGAATACGGTTCATGGGACGATCTTGAAATTTGGAAGTCTAAAGAAGGTACAAACTGGCAGGATGACTTGTTCGGACGTTCCGGTCTGCAACAGATTTATAATCTTTCTGTGAGTGGAGGAACAAAAGAAACAAAGTTTAATATAAGTTACTCACGTACCGATGACAAAAGTATTATGATTAACTCTGACTTTGTGAAAGACAATATAAATGCCAAATTGAATACGACGCTTAACAAGTGGCTTACTCTTGACTTCAATGCACGTTTGAGTTATCAGGTTGTTCATGGTCTTAACTCTGGTGGTGACACCAATGACAGTAATGTCTCAAATTCAATAATAAATAAGGCTGTGACATATCGTCCGGTAGAGCCTATAACAAATTATGGTGATGATGATTTTGACGAGTCTGCAAGTAACGATGTAACACCGTATGACCGTATAACAGGAACTTACAAAGAACAGCGCCGTTTTCGTCAGGACTATAATGCCGGTATAAACTGGAAACCGTTCAAAGGTATAACATTCCGCTCAGAGTTTGGTTATACGTGGCGTTACCAGAATACAGACCAGGCATGGGATGCGAAGGCAACAAAGAACGACAATGCTGGTGCCGGATCGCCAAAATCAAGATTTACACGTGAGGATATAAGGAACTGGCGTAATGCAAATACCGTCACTTACGACAAGAAAAATGCTTTCTTTAAAAGTGACAGATTCAATATAATGGTTGGACAAGAATGGTCAAGCTCACAAGAGAAAGATTATTATTCCGCAACCATCAATTTCCCGACAAACTTCACACTTGCCGAGGTCCTTGCCCATCAAGGTGCGGGTGAACCTTTGCCACAGGCAAACTATATCGGGGCAAAAGACAATATGTTATCTTTCTTCGGACGTATCAATTATACATATGATGAAAGATATTTGCTGACAGCAACATTCCGTGCAGACGGTTCAAGTAAGTTCTCCGATGGTAACCGTTGGGGATATTTCCCGGCAGTAGCATTGGGATGGCGTATCAGTGAGGAGAACTTCATGAAACAGGTGAATTGGATATCAAACCTCAAGCTCCGTCTCAGTTTCGGTGCGGCAGGTAATAACCGCATACCTTCTGGAAGTATTTATCAGCCATTTTCTTTCCCTACGGACTATAGTAAGATAAAGGTTCCTTATTTCGGCGAGACTCAGGCAACCATCATGCAGCTGGGTAATACAAAGGCAAACAAGAACCTGAAATGGGAAACAACTATAACACGTAACCTTGGTATTGATTTCGGATTTCTTAACAGCCGTATAAACGGTACATTGGATTTCTATTGGAATACGACGAAGGACCTTCTCATGAAAACAAAGATTTCATCGAGCTCAGGATACGAATATCAGTATCGCAATTTCGGAAAGACATCCAACAAAGGTGTTGAGCTGGCATTGAATGCTGCGCTTGTTGAAAATAAGAATTTTTCTCTGAACTTTACAGGAAATATTTCTTATAACCGCAACAAGATTGATGAGCTGAATACCGGAACGGAATGGGATACTAATTACACACTTCCAACTGTTACAACAGGAAACAACTTCCGTATTGTAGAAGGCGGGCGTCTTGGTGAAGTATGGGGCTATAAACTGCAAGGTTTTTATACAGCATACGACGCTGTAAATAATCCGAATGGAGAATTGGTGTGGAATGGAAGTAAATGGGCTTTGCGTGAGGGTCTTGTTGACAAGAGTTCTTCGCTGATGGGTTCACTGACTCCAGGTTCTCCAAAGCTGAAAGTTGACGAAGAAGGAAATCCTGTAAAAGAGCGTCTTGGAAATACTATTGCACCATGGTCCGGAGGTTTCGGATTTAATGCCACATTCCATGGATTTGATGCATCTGTATTCTTCAATTATCAGTTTGGCAATAAGATTGTAAATGGAACGAAACTCGGATCTTCATTCTGGCAGGATACAAGACCCGGCTATAACCTTAATGGCGATTTCTACCACAGATATACAAGTATTGACCCTGTAAACGGCGTTTCTCTGTCCAATCCGACAAATGTTGCAGATTTATATGGAGGTGTAGACAATGCTATCGCACGCCTTAATGAAATCAATGCCGGTGCAATTTTATACAATCCGACACTTGTTACTAAAATGTATCTCACAGACTATGCCATAGAAAGTGCTTCTTTCTTGCGCCTGCAAAACGTAACAATAGGATATACACTGCCGAAATCATGGCTGAAGAAGGTATTCTTAAATAATGTACGTTTCTACTTCACCGGTTATAATCTTCTTACAATCACGGGCTATTCTGGAAATGACCCCGAAGTTGATACCAGCAGCAAGAAGTCTCTTATGTCACCGGGAGTTGACTATGCCTCTTATCCCAAGAGCCGTCTGTATGTGTTTGGAGTTAATGTATCATTCTAATATACAAGGAAACAAACAAAATGAAAAATATATTTAAATCTATAATATTAGGAGGCGCAACAATCTGTGCTGTATCTTCATGCAGCGATTTCCTCGATCAGAAGTCTCCTTCAGACACAGATGCCGGCAATGTCTGGAACTCTGTCTATTATACACAAAACGTTCTTAACAAAGCATACGGACTGTTATGTGAGGATTACACCTATTCACAGGTGCTTGCATATACATTCATGGCAAACTCTGACATAGAGTGGGCTAATGCGTATGGAGAAGCTAATGCGAAGGCACAGGGAAAAGGACGAGACCTTAACAACTATTATGTTGCCAATGATGCGACTTTTACTAAGTTGAAAGATGCGTGGGATCATTTATATGAGGCTATAGAGAACTGCAACCTTATAATAGATGGTCTTGCTGAAACAAACATGGAGACGACTGAGGGCAAACAATTGGCACATTTCAAGGGTGAGGCTCTTACAATCAGGGCAATGCTCTATTTTGACCTTGTAAGGAATTGGGGTGATGTCCCGATGAAGTTTGAGCCGACGAATGATGAACTGTCTAATGTTAATACCGGTAAAACCGACCGTGATGTTATTCTGGATGCTTTGATTGGCGATTTGGAAGAAGCTGTTTTGCTATTGCCGTGGGCTGGACGTGACGGATATACAACAGAACATGTTACAAAAGGTTATGCTCATGCTCTATTGGCACAGATAGCACTGCAACGTGCAGGTTGGGCTATCCGTGAACAGGCAAAGGAAGGATATGAAACTGCAACGGAAAACAGTGATCCTACATATCCAACACAACGCCCGGCAGCAGCGGAGCGTACAAAATACTATCAGTTGGCTCTTACACACCTTAATGCTGTCATAGGAGAGGGTGTACATAGTCTTAATCCGAGCTTTGAGAACCAGTGGTACCTTGTAAACCAACTCATAATGGATACACAGTATCGTGAGAACATATTCGAAGTACCTATGGGACTTGAAAGGTCGAGCGAGTATGGTTATGGTATAGGAGTGAGATTTGCAGATAATACTTATGGTATTAAAGGCAATTCTTCGGCAAATGTTCAGCTGCCTGCTCCATTCTTCTGGTCGTATGACCATAGCGGTAAGGATACCAGACGCGATATTACTTGTGCCACTTACGAAATTCAGAATAAAAGCGGAGTAGTCACGGAAGTAATGCAGTCAAACAAACCATTTAATATTTACTGTGCTAAATGGGATGTGCGCAAATTCTCTTCTGACTGGAAAGACATTGCAACTATCAAGAATGCAAAATTCGGAACAGGTATCAATGCTGTAAAACTCCGTTATTCTCAGGTACTTCTTTTATATGCAGAGGTAATGAACGAGCTTAATGGAAATCCTGATGTCAGTACAGGCGGAGTTAACGGGCTGACCGCACGTCAGGCTTTGGCGATGGTTCATAACCGTGCGTATGCGGAAGAAGACAAAGCTGTAGCGCAAGAATATATCAATAACATTCCGGCAGACAAGGAGGCTTTCTTCAATGCGATAGTTGATGAAAATGCCTGGGAACTTGCCGGCGAAGGAGTACGTAAGTATGAACTGGAGCGTTGGAACTTGTTGAATACAAAAATAGAGAAAGTAAAGGCAGACTATATCAGCCAGATAAGCGAGTATCCGGACAATCTGTATTATAAGACATATACAGATAACAACGGATATGTAAGGATAGACATGTCGTCTATATGCTGGTACTCGGAACCTGCTGATAATGCTGGCTATGAGAGCGTCGCATTCTGGGGAGATGAAGACAAAGAAGGTGGAAAGCAGGACAACATCAATAATCTGCCTTTTGTGAGTGGCGGACTAAATGAAGTGGTAAAAAACCGTTATCTCTTGCCTATCCATGGTTCTACTATAAACGACTCGGAAGGGACTTTGCATAACTCATACGGTTTTACCCATAACTAATAATTAAATCCTTTTACGACAATGAGAATATTTAATAAAATATATAGTCTTGCAGTATTCATGATGGCATGTACATGTTTAATGTCATGTACGGAAGGCAATGACTGGAATATAGATGATGCATTTTCGCGACTGTTCGGTGTTGACGGAGAGAACTTTACAATAGAAGCCGAAGACACCAGGGCGACAGTTAAATTTACCGGTGTTCCCGATGCAGAATACTATATTATAGAGGTGAGCAAGGACTCTCTTTATGATGATGTTGAAATGGGAGGTCCCAATGCAATCGTATACGGTGAGGACAAGTCCATAGTGAAATCACCTGCGGTTCTCGAGAACCTTGCGGGAGACACAAAGTACTTCCTGCGTATAAAGTCAATGTCTGACGCGGAGAATGAGTCGCACTGGGCTTATTATCGCGAGGGACAGAAGGTGAAGACATTCAAGACGAAGGCAGAGCAGATATTCCTTGAACCTGAAGCAAGCGACCGTTCGGAGAACAGCCTGCGCGTGAAATGGACACCAGGCGCAGCCGTGACAAATCTTCTTGTAGCAGATGGTGACGGTGAAGAGATAATGAATATAGAACTTGACGATGCCGTAAAGGCTGCCGGCGAATATACCATAACAGGTCTTACACCGTCGACATCCTATATTATAACAATTATGAACGGCGATGCAAAGCGTGGAGTTCTTAACATGAGCACGACAGCTGCAATGCCGGAGGGTGACTACAAGACGGAACTGGCAGCAGGCATCACACGCATAACTGACGACGTGATAAGCGATATTGTAGATGCGGCAAAGGCAGCCACAGGCAAAGAGAACGTTGCTGTGACCATCGGTCTGCAGCCGGACAGGAAATATGATGTGGCTTCGTATGCAGAGGATGGAACGGATGCCGGACTGAGACTGCCGGAAGGTGCGTCTGTTACATTCTTCGGCATGGCAGGAGGTGAGGCTCCGACACTGAATATGATTAAGAGCCTGAACATCGAGGGCGGACATACTTATATCCGTTTTGAGAACGTGAACTTTACAGACGGCGGTTGCCAGTACTTTATCAACCAGAGTACAAGCTCTACAATAGCTGAGCTGTCGTTCAAGCAGTGCCGGTTCACAGACTTTGAACGTTCGCTCATACGTACACAGGGCAGCGGCGTAATCAACATAGACAATGTAATCGTTGACAACTGTGTGCTGACTAACATGTCTTATGGAAACGGATATTCCGTGCTTTACTTCGGTACGGCAACGACGCATGTCGGCAGGCTGGAGCTTGTGAACTCGACGATAGACACAACACAGCGCAGCGTCATTGAGGCGTCCAAGGCTCCTATAGCCAACGGTGTGTACATAACGAACTGTACGTTCTATAATAATGTTGCTGCAGGGCGTTACTTCATGGATGCAAATGGTCAGAGCACCAACCTGACGATGACAAACACCATACTCGGCAAGACCATGGATGCCACATCGCGCGGTGCGCGTACTGCGGGAACAATGGAATTCAACAATTGCATACGTACTTCCGACTGTGTTTATGGTTCCAATGACATTAAGGACCTGCCGGTTGACACATGGTCTTCTGCTGATATATTTAAGGCTCCGGACAGCCACGACTTCACGCTGAAGATAAGCAAGAAGGTCGGTGACCCGCGCTGGTATCCGGCTGAATAATGACTGAATGTATATCAAAAACAAAACGGGGACGGATTTTTCCGTCCCCGTTTTGTTTTTGATATGTTATTGCGCTGAACTTGTTTAATTAATATTGATTATCCTTGTGCATCAAAAGACAATATCATCGGGCGATGCGTAACCTGTTCCTCCTCAGGAATCTCCTTGCGCAGATTGGGGTAGTGGCGGCGCAGGTATGTCTCTACGTTGTCAGGGACATACGCTTTTGCGCTCCCGAACCTTACAGACTGCAGATTTTCTGTATCCTTGACGGCAATGTGGTCAACTTTAGTCATTACTATATTATAATAGGTGTGCTTGTTGCCGTTGTTGAATACATTTTGTATGTCACGCAGGATTTTGTATATGGCGCGTTTCGGTAGTATTGATATAACAATTCTGTTGAGAAGGCAGTTTATGAAGCCATGCTTGTTAGGTGTTTCAATCTCACATTTTCCGCAGTATTTCCACAGCCACACTTCTTTTGCCACAAGGCATTCGTTGAAGAAGTTGGCTGTTTTCCTTTGTATGTGTTGCAGAGTTTGGTTGTCCGGAACTTTGTCCATGGGAAAAATGTCAACGAATATGCCGTGGTGCATGTCGATGTTTTTTACGCTGTCTTCTATAAATAAGGTGTTGTCTTTTCTCACTTTTGCAAAATAGTAAGGTGTGTGCCTGTCTGTTTTCACCCACTGCAGAAAATATCCTTCGGGCAGTTCGCCGGGTGCAATGTCAAGAAATCTTTCGTAGTTGCTGCGTGTCATTCCTATGTCAATGTCATCATCGAAAGGGATAATGTCATTATAGAAAAAAGCACCGATGGCGGAACCGCCGATCATAAAATAAGGAATGTCGTGCTTGTCGCAAATTCTTATAACTTCTGCCAGTATTTCATGCAGTGTCTTGTGCAGTGTTTCAAGCTCGTCCTTTTTATATTTGTTGTTGTATGCCATTAATTTATGATGTATGTCTATGCAAAGATAATGCAAACCGAACGCAATCAAGCTTGCTTGGAATTGCTGAGGCAAAGCTTATCTTATGCAAAGATAATATAAATATTCAATTTCAGCAAGTTAATGCGGTTTAGGGCTTTAGGAAGATAACGAGCCTGATGTTTCCTGAATTCCTGCCAATATAAGTGCTTTAACGTTTTATGTAATTGTTAAATAAATGTAAATAAAATATGCGTTCTAAATGATACCTATTAAAATATAAGAAAAAGACTTAACTTTGCAGTCCGATTATTTATTGAGGTGTACTTAGAGCCTTGCAGACAGAGTGTTAATAGTCGTGCTTTTGGCCGGGCACTACGGTTAGTGAATCGCTGTCTAACGATGAAACTGTAATGATTGTGGCAGGGAAGCCTGTTGCGGTCAGTATGGTTTTGACGGATAAAATAATTAGAAAAACGTTTTTTAGTAGTAAAATTAAATTAAAGAAATGAACACTTTAAGTTACAAGACTATTTCCGCAAACAAGGAGACTGTCAAGAAAGAGTGGGTAGTTATCGATGCTACAGACCAGGTTGTTGGTCGTCTTTGCTCTAAAGTGGCTAAACTTCTCCGTGGAAAGTACAAACCAAATTTCACTCCTCACGTGGATTGTGGAGACAACGTTATCATCATCAATGCCAAGAAAGTGGTATTTACCGGAAAGAAAGAAACTGACAAGGTATATACACGCTATACTGGTTATCCCGGCGGACAGCGCTTTAACACTCCTGCACAGCTTCGTACAAGGGAAGACGGCGCAGACAGAATTCTCCGTCACGCAGTGAAAGGCATGCTTCCGAAGGGTCCGTTGGGACGCAGCCTCTTGAAGAACCTATATATCTTCAACGGTACGGAGCACGACAAGCAGGCACAGAAGCCAAAAGCAATTGATATTAACCAGTATAAATAATTAGACGATAATGGAAGTAATAAATGCGATAGGTCGCCGTAAGAGTGCAATTGCACGTGTTTACGTAAGCGAAGGTACAGGCAAAATTACCATAAACAAGAAGGACATTACAGAGTATTTCCCTTCTGCAATACTTCAGTATGTTGTTAAGCAGCCCCTGCAGACTCTTGAGGCTGAGGGCAAGTACGACATCAAGGCAAACCTTGACGGCGGTGGCTTTACAGGTCAGAGCCAGGCTCTGCGTCTTGCCATTGCACGCGCTTTGGTTAAGATTAATGCCGAGGACAAGAAGGCTCTGAAAGTAAAGGGCTTCCTTACACGCGACTCACGTGCTGTTGAGCGTAAGAAGCCGGGTCAGCCGAAGGCTCGTCGTCGCTTCCAGTTCAGTAAGCGTTAATATCGGCATGGCTTGCGTGGTGTGGCTTTATTCATATCGTTGCGCCTGAAGCCGGTCGTCACTGGACAACGTTTAGTATCTAAATCCGGAGGACTCTTTTGGAATTACGAATGTTGAGTTGGATTTTCCTTCATCGTTCATCATTCTTAGTGTTGATTACCTCGGGGTTGGTTCTAACAAAACTAAAAAGAAAGTAAACAAAACAATTAAAAACAAAAGAAAATGTCAAGAACTAATTTTGATATGCTGTTGCAGGCCGGATGTCATTTCGGTCACCTCAAGCGTAAGTGGAATCCCGCCATGGCTCCTTATATCTTCATGGAGCGTAACGGCATTCACATTATAGACCTTCACAAGACTGTTGCCAAAATTGACGAGGCAGCAGATGCTTTGAAGCAGATTGCCAAGTCAGGAAAGAAAATCCTGTTCGTTGCTACTAAGAAACAGACAAAAGACATTGTTGCAGACAAGGCTGCAGCAGTAAACATGCCTTACGTAATCGAGCGTTGGCCGGGTGGTATGCTCACAAACTTCCCTACAATCCGCAAGGCTGTAAAGAAGATGGCTAACATCGACAAGCTGATGAACGACGGTACATATTCAAATCTTTCAAAGCGTGAAATTCTTCAGATCAGCCGTCAGCGTGCGAAGCTGGAGAAGAACCTCGGCTCTATTGCCGACCTTACACGCCTGCCGTCTGCACTTTTCGTCGTAGACGTAATGAAAGAGGCTATTGCCGTTAAGGAGGCAAACCGTCTGGGTATACCTGTCTTTGCTATCGTTGATACAAACTCAGACCCCAACAATGTAGACTTTATGATTCCTGCCAACGATGATGCAAAGGACAGTGTTGAGGTTATCCTGAATGCTTGTTGCGCAGCTATTGCAGAAGGTCTGGAAGAGCGTAAGGTTGAAAAGGCTGACGAGAAGGCTGCTAAGGAGCAGGCTGAGGCTGATGCCGTAGAAGATAAGCCCAAGCGTACACGCAAGGCTCGTAAGGATGCTGCTCCTAAAGAGGAGGAGACTGTAGCCGAGGCAGAGGCAGAAGCTCCTGCAGCAGAATAATTATTCTTTAATACTTACAATTTAATAAAGTAAAAGTTATGGCTATTTCAATAGCAGATATACAGAAAATCCGTAAGATGACAGGTGCCGGCCTTGCAGACTGCAAGAAGGCTCTGACTGAGACTGACGGTGATTTCGACAAGGCTGTGGAGATTATCCGCGAGAAGGGTAAGGCTATTGCTGCAAAGCGTTCTGACCGTGAGACATCAAATGGTTGCGTGCTTGTAAAGAGCGCAGACGGCTTCTCTGCAATCATCGCCTTGAAGTGTGAAACCGACTTCGTTGCCAACGGCAAAGAGTTCATCGCCCTTACACAGGCTATACTTGATGCTGCCGTAGCAGCCAAGGCTAAGACTCTTGATGAGGTTAAGGCTCTTACTGTAAACGGAGCCACTGTTGAGGCAGAGGTTATAAACCGTTCAGGTATCACAGGTGAGAAAGTTGAACTCGATGGCTATTCATACCTTGAGGGAGAGAATGTTTCTGTTTATAACCACATGAACAACAACACTCTCTGCACCATGGTTCAGACAAACAAACCGGCAGAGGAGCAGGCACATGCCATTGCAATGCAGGTTGCTGCAATGAACCCGGTAGCCCTTGATGAGGCTTCTGTTCCTCAGGAGGTAAAGGATAATGAGCTGAAGGTCGCTATCCAGAAGACAAAGGAAGAGCAGGTTCAGAAGGCTGTAGAGGCAGCACTGAAGAAGGCAGGCTTCAATCTTTACATCGCAGAGAATGAGGAGCACCTCAACGAAGGTGTAATGAAGGGCAATATCACTGAGGCACAGGCAGAGGAGATACGCCAGCTTAAGGCAAAGACAGCTGAGGAAAAGGCTGCAAATCTTCCCGAGCAGATGATACAGAACATCGCAAAGGGACGTATGGCAAAGTTCTTCAAAGAGTCTTGTCTGCTCAATCAGGAGTTCATTCAGGACAGCAAGCAGACTGTTTCACAGTATCTGCAGGCTGCTGACAAGGAACTCACGGTGGTTGCTTTCAAGCGTTTCACACTGCGTGCTGAATAATTAGAGTAACGTTACCGCACGGTATTCAGGGCTTTTATGTCCGGTTTGCCGGTAAGTGGGACCTAAAATAGAAACGACCGCATGGATATAATACCATGCGGTCGTTTTTATTTCGGAAGTTAAAAGTTGAAGATATATGTCTAAGCATTGAGATTTCCGCTTGGAACAGTATTGTATCAACTTCTCTGTGACCCAAGTTTGCAAAGGCTTTTTTATTAAAAGACAGCAGGGTAAATGCAAAACTTCTTTTATATTGCAATAACTGTCTTTAACTGCATTATAGTCCGAGCTTGCCTTTTAGATTGTTCACGCCCTTGTCTATAGCGTCATTGGCTTTTTTCTTTCCTTCCTCTACCTTCTTGGCAGCTTTGGCTTCAGCTTCAGCCTTGCCTTTTTCTACTGCTTCGCTTGCTGCTTTCTTTGCCTCTTCCGGTGCGCCCTCTGCAGCTTCGATGGCTTCTGCCGCCTTTGAGATAGCATTATTTCCTGTTTCTGCTGCTGTTCCAGCCTGTGACTTCAATGTTTCTATGAGCAGTTCTGCAGGAACGTTGGATATTGCAGATGCAGCAGCTGCTGCTTTATCCCCTGCAACATTCTTAATCTGCTCAGCGTTTTTCTTCAAGTATTCCTGCAATTGTTGCAGACATGCTTTTGCTGCTTCAGGATTTGTTTTGATAAGTTTTTGTATCTCCTCCTGTGCCTTGGCAAGTGCAGATTTGAATTTTTCTGCATCTTTGGCGTCAAGCTGTGCCGTCATGTTATCTATAGCTGTCTTTACTTCGCTGCTTGTGATCCCGTTTGCCGTAGCTTCAACATTTGTTGAGTCAGTGTCGCCAGCATTTTGTTTCTGACTGTTTCCGCATCCTGTGAATGTCATTGCCGCGAATACAGCAGCAATAATGAAAATTTTCTTCATGATTTCTTTTTCGTTTTATGTTAATATGTAAATGATTTATACAGGCTGTGTATAATTATTATGATAAAAGTTTGCCGGTATTGCTTTTATAGTTTGTAACTGTTGTGGATACTCAATCACAAAATTACAAAATATTTGCGAATATGCAGATACTTCTTTACTCATTTAGCAGCAAGACAAGTAGAATAAAGTGTTTGTAGACTCTGCAGAATTTAAAATTTTCCATAAAGTATGTATATTTAGTATTTTGATATACCTGTTTCCCATTTTTTTCTTTATATATAACGGTATCATATTCTATGATTTTGTATTGTTATTATAATGAAGGTAAAATCTTCCTTGATAACGAAATTTAGATAGAAATATATATTATGGTTTGTTTTAGTTTTAAAAAATGGCTATCTTTGTGCTATAGTTATGTCCATTATATAAAAATCTAATCCTGATGAGAACCTGAAAATATCAGAATAAGCGAATAGATAGCATTTGTTTTTACAAATATAATAGTAAAATGGTATTCGATAATTCTATCGAATATGAAATAAGAATGTTTATGCTCAAATAAAGGAAAACATATTCTGATTTATTAAGGATTAAAATACTCTTCTGTAGGATTTAAGGAAAGAGATGGAATATTGTCCATTGAAGTTTCAAATAATAGTATAGCGGTCAAATGTATGATGAAGGAAAGACAGATAGAAGACCACTTGATTGACAAGTTAAGAAGTGACTTGAAATATGTCTATCGTGAAGATATTTACGATAGGGATACTCTTGAACGCAATTTCCGTGAGAAGTTTGAGCATCTTAACCGTGTTCATCTTTCGGATTCGGAATTTACACGGCTATTGGAAGACATTACGGATTCAGATGTATATGTCTCGTCAAAAAGACTGCGTGAGCGCAATACGTTTTTCCGTGAGGACGGAACCCCGCTGCAATACACGTTGGTCAATATAAGGGACTGGTGTAAGAATGACTATGAGGTTGTACGTCAGTTGCGTATCAATACGCGTAACAGTTTTCAGCGATATGATGTCATACTGCTGGTTAACGGTTTGCCTCTTGTGCAGATTGAGCTCAAAACACTTGAAGTCAGTCCGCGGAGGGCCATGCAGCAGATTGTCGGTTATAAGAGTGATGTGGGCAATGGATATACCAATTCATTGCTTTGCTTCATTCAGATGTTTATCGTAAGCAATCAGACGAATACATATTACTTTGCCAATAACAATAACCAGCATTTCAACTTCAATGCCGATGAACATTTCCTACCCGTATATAATTGGGCGGATGAAAATAATAAAAAGATAAGCGGGCTTGATGCTTTTGCTGATGCATTCCTCTCAAAGTGCAAATTGGGAGAGATGATAAGCCGTTATATGGTGCTTGTTGCCAGTGAGCAAAAGATATTGATGATGCGCCCGTATCAGATTTATGCGGTAAAGGCTATTGTCAAATGTATAGAGGAGAATCGCGGAAACGGTTATATATGGCACACGACGGGAAGCGGCAAAACGCTCACTTCCTTTAAGGCTGCCACTTTGCTGAAAGACAATCCTGATATTGCAAAGTGTCTGTTTGTTGTTGACCGGAAAGACCTTGACCGTCAGACACGTGAAGAATTCAACAAGTTTCAGGAAAACTGTGTGGAAGAAAATACCAATACGGAATCTCTTGTGCGCAGGATGTTGTCGGAAAACTATAAAGACAAGATTATCGTCACCACCATCCAGAAATTGGGAATTGCCTTAGACCCACAAAACAGAAAGAACTATCAGGAGGAACTGGAGGATTTGAAGGATGAAAGAATAGTCTTCATATTCGATGAGTGCCATCGTTCACAGTTTGGAGATAATCATAATGCTATCAAGGAGTTCTTCCCCAAAGCCCAACTCTTCGGTTTCACTGGTACACCTATATTCGACAAGAATGCCACATACGTGCAGGCAACAGGAGAGGAGGGTCACTACAAGACGACAGTAGACATATTCCAAAAGGAACTGCATTCGTACACGATAACGAATGCCATTGATGACAGGAATGTATTGCGTTTCCATATCGACTATTTCAAGCCTGATGAGAATGGCGTGCAGATGGTTGGCGGAAAAGTAAAGAAGCAAGCTGTTGTCGATGCCATTCTAAATAAGCATCGTGCCGCAACGAACGACATGCGGTTCAATGCCTTGCTTGCCACAGGTTCCATCAACGAGGCGATAGAGTATTATAATCTCTTCAAAATAGAGCAGGACAGGCGGGCTGAGGAAGATGAAAACTATGTCAGGCTGAATGTCGCCTGTGTATTCTCGCCTCCGGCAGACGGGGACAAGGATATAAAGCAGATGCAGGAAGATTTGCAGCAGGAACGTCAGGACAACGAGCAGGATCCGGATGGAAAGAAAAAAGCTCTTGAAGAGATTATCATTGACTATAACAGACAATATGGAACAAATCATTCCATAACGGAGTTTGATGCTTATTATCAGGATGTACAGCAGAGGATAAAGGATCAGAAATATTCCAATAAGGACTATCCTCATCATAACAAGATTGACATTACCATCGTGGTGGATATGTTGCTTACCGGCTTTGATTCAAAGTATCTGAACACACTGTATGTCGATAAGAATTTGAAATGGCATGGTTTGGTACAGGCATTTTCACGTACTAACCGTGTTTTGAATGATACGAAACCATACGGCAATATCCTCGATTTCCGTGGACAGCAAGCGGCCGTGGATGAAGCGATAGTACTCTTCTCCGGAGAGAAAGACGAAAGGGCGCGGCAAGTATGGCTGGTTGAGCCTGTATCTGCCATTATAAAGAAATATAACGATGCCATCAAGAGTCTGCGGGAATTCATGAACATGCATGATTTGGAGTTTAAGGCTGAAGAGGTGGCGAACCTGAGAGGAGATGATGCAAAGGCCGGTTTCATCAACCATTTTAAGGAAGTGCAGAGATATAAGACCCAGTTGAATCAGTATACAGACATCATCGAGACGGCAAGCGATGAACCGGGATTTGCCAATGAGGGTATGGGCTCTTACGGATTTACAGACAACGATTTGTCTGCGTTCCGTGGTGCATATCTGGATTTGGCTAAGGAACTTCGGGACAGACGTGACAAGAAGAAAGACGATGTTTCCGATAAGATAGATGAATTGGACTTCGAGTTTGTGCTGTTTGCATCGGCTATAATCGACTATGACTATATCATGGAACTTATAGCACGCTATTACAGCGGCGTTCCTTCTATGTCGAAGATGACGAAGGAGCAACTGATAAGTCTGATATGTTCAAGTTCAAATATGCTTGATGAGCGTGATGATATTATAGCCTTCATAAACAGTCACGATTCTGACAGTTTGAACGGCAATACCGTGCAGGAAATCAAAGACGAATATGAAGTGTTCAAGACCGAGAAATTTGCGGCCGAACTGTCACGCATTGCAGATATTCACGGATTAAATATCATTTCGCTGCAACAGTTTGTCAACGATATCGTTGAACGGAAGATATTTGATGGGGAGAAACTTAACGAACTGCTTGAACCGCTGGATTTAGGTTGGAAAGCACGGGCGAAAGAAGAAATGGCATTGATGAATGATTTGACACCACTATTGAAAAAGATGGCCGCAGGTCAGGAAATATCAGGATTATCGGCGTATGATGAATAATATGGTAAAAGAAGGTGATATGAAAGGAGCAAACGACAAAAGGCTTGTTCCTGAACTTCGTTTTCCTGAGTTTAAGAAAGATTGGGACGTTGATTCTATGCAAAGTATATTTGACATGAAGAATGGATATACTCCTTCAAAATCAAATCCAACATATTGGGATAATGGAACAATACCATGGTTCCGTATGGAGGACATTCGTAAGAATGGACACATCTTGTCAGATTCTATACAGCATGTTACTCGGCAAGCTGTGAAGAACTCAGGTCTTTTTCCTGCTTATTCAATCATCGTCGCAACAACAGCAACAATAGGCGAACACGCATTGGTAATTGTTGATTCGCTTGCGAATCAACGATTTACGTTTTTAATAAAACGTAAATCGTTTAAAGACAAGATAAATATGATGTACTTTCATCATTATATGTTTATTATTGATGAATGGTGCAAGAAGAATACAAATAGCGGCGGACTTGTTTCTGTAAACATGCCGGCTTTCAAACAACTGTTAATACCTTTCCCGTCCCTTGCCGAACAGCAAAAAATAGCAGAATGTCTATCATCAATAGATGAAGAGATTAGTGCTATAAAAGAAAAGGTAGAGCAATTGAAGGTACATAAGAAAGGTCTTATGCAGAAACTCTTTCCGATTGCAGGAAAGTTTGTTCCTGAACTTCGTTTCCCTGAGTTTAGAGATAGTAAGAATTGGAAGGCAACAAAGATTTCCGATATATTTCTATTAACCCGTGGCAATGTGTTATCAGTATCTGCTGTCAAGAATGCACCTACTCAAGAATATAAATATCCTGTATATTCCTCACAAACATTAAATAATGGTTTAATGGGATATTATAACAAAAAACTATATAAAGATGCAATAACATGGACAACTGACGGAGCAAATGCTGGTACGGTGCGATTACGTTTGGGATATTTTTATTGCACAAATGTCTGCGGTGTTCTTTTGAATGATTCGGGATATGCAAACAAATGTATTTCTGAAATAATTGGATTGAGAACCAAAGAGTATGTATCACATGTTGGTAATCCGAAACTTATGAATAAAGTTATGGGGGAAATACCTATTACGATTCCACCAACTTTATCCGAACAACAAAAAATAGCAGACTGTCTTTCTTCCATAGATGAACTGATAAGTCTATATGAGAACAAAGTGACTGTGCTGGAACAGCATAAGAAAGGATTAATGCAACGATTGTTTCCTAAATTATAAAAGAAGAAAATGGAATTGCAAGATATAGCCAAAGAAATTAAGAATGCAAAGAAACAGATATTCCTGTTGTATGCATTCAATGCTACAGGTAAGACAAGGCTTTCCGTGGAATATAAAGAATTGTGCAGAAATGAACGTTGTGAACAAACAGGCGTCTATTACAATGCTTTCAGTGAAGACCTTTTCGTATGGAATAATGACATAGAGAATGCTGAAGAAAATATAAGAATGCGGATCGTAAAGAGCAGTCTGAACAGGCTACATTCTTATATTGACGAGACAAAAGTTCGTGAGAAGCTAAAACCATACAATGTGAAGTATGATTTTGACTTCCATACATACGAAGAACAGCCGGAGGACGGTATTGAAGAGATAACTTTTTATCTGAAAGATGATGATGAGAAGAATCCTATCAAGGTATCCAGAGGCGAGGAGCGCATTTTTGTTTGGTGCTTTTTTCTTGCATTGTTTGATACAGAAGGATGGCTTGATGAAAATAGTATATATATATTCATAGACGACCCTGTTTCAAGTCTTGATGACCATAATATATTTGTTACTGTTTTTACACTGTTTGAGCTAATAAAGAAGCATTACGAGAACAAAAAGATAATAATAACAACGCATCATATAGGATTTGCGACAATATTGGGAAATTGGCTAAGAGATCCCAATAATCCATTTAGAGGAAGAAATAATAATAAATATTCTCTAAAGGGACTTTCTTTGGATGGTTCGGAGTATTCACTGGTTAGTTTCGAACGGAAAGCAGTTTGGTTATACCATTTAAGAATGTTACAGGTTTTGGATAAGGCAATACAAAATGATGATGATGACACCACTGATGAAGGATTGGAAGTATATCACATGGCTGTGTTACGGCAGATACTTGAAAATATTTCTTCGTTCTTAGGCATTGGAAGAATAGAGTTTGTATTGGAAGAAATTGGTTACAGTGAAGATGAGGCAAAGTATATCGCATTAGAAGATAATGCATTAACTCACAGAAATGTGTATTTCCCTCAATCAGATATAATGGTTCCAGATAATAAGAAAATGTTGAAGGAAGTTTTCCGTAGAATAAATGAAAAGTATCATTTTAAGTACAACAACTTATGACAACAAGCAAGCAAAGTGAATTGGGCAAGACCCTTTGGAATATAGCCAACAACCTGCGCGGTGCGATGATGGCGGATGATTTCCGTGACTATATGCTGTCATTCCTCTTTTGGAAATATCTTTCAGACAACTATATTAAGGTGGCGCAAAAAGAACTCGGTGCTGATTATCCTGTAGCTACGGAAGAGAAGTTGAAGAAGTGGCAGGTTATGACCTCATTGCATATTTGGTATAAAGAGAATGAGGAAGATGCACCGCTTTTTGAAAAGCAGATGCGTCGCAAGATTCATTATGTAATCGAGCCGCAATATTTGTGGGACAACATTGTGGAGCTGGCAAGAACACAAAGCGGTGATTTGCTCAGTACACTGCAGGATGGTTTCAAGTATATAGAAAATGAATCTTTTGAAAGTTCTTTCAAAGGCCTATTCTCTGAGATTAATCTCGATTCAGAGAAATTGGGTAAGAACTATACGGAACGAAACCTTCTTCTGTCTAAGGTCATCAAGACCATATCCGACGGGCTTACGGAATTTACGTCCGATTCTGATTCGCTCGGAGATGCATACGAATATCTTATCGGACAGTTTGCTGCAGGTGGCGGACAGAAAGCCGGAGAGTTTTATACTCCACAGATGATTTCTACAATATTGTCACGTATCGTAACCTTGGACTGTCAGGACCCGGCAATGGGAAAGAAGAGCAAAATAAACAGGGTATTGGACTTCGCATGCGGTTCAGGTTCGCTGTTGTTGAATGTGCGTCATGAGATGGGCGACAGCGGTATCGGCAAGATTTATGGTCAGGAAAAAAATATAACGACTTATAACCTCGCCCGAATGAATATGCTTCTGCACGGGGTAAAAGATACTGAATTTGAAATTTTTCATGGAGACTCCTTGGCAAATGATTGGAGCATACTGAAAGAACAGAATCCAGCGAAGAAGATTACATTTGACGCTGTTGTGGCAAATCCTCCATTCTCTTTACGTTGGGAACCGACAGAAGAGACGGCAAAAGATTTCCGTTTCGGCCGATACGGAGTTGCACCGAAATCGGCTGCAGACTTTGCCTTCCTATTGCATGGCTTCCATTTCCTGAGCGAAGAAGGGACTATGGCTATCATTTTGCCGCATGGCGTGTTGTTCCGTGGTGGCAAGGAACTTGCAATAAGAAAGAAACTGATAGAGGACGACAACATTGATGCTATCATTGGATTGCCTGCCAATCTTTTCTATTCGACTGGAATACCGGTTTGCCTCATTGTATTAAAGAAGTGTCGTAAAAATGATAAGATTCTTTTTATCAATGCCAGTTCGGATGAGCATTATGAGAAAGGTAAGCGACAGAACTATCTTCGCGATGAGGATGTGGATAAAATCGTTTCTACATACCAGTATCGCAAGGAAGAGACACGCTATTCACGTCAGGTCTCGTTGCAGGAAATTAAGGAAAATGAATATAACCTGAACATTACCCGTTATGTAAATCTGTCAAAAGAGGAAGAACGTATTGACCTGCTGGCTGTGAACAGAGAGCTTAAAAAGATAGACGAACAGATAGAAAAAGCCCGCAACCGGCATAATGAATTCCTGAGAGAATTAGGATTGCCAGAAATTTGAATTTCTGGAGGTATATGTTTTGTTAAAAATAAAATGTATTAGATTGACACAAATAAAAAAGCAATATGAGTATAAATAACTTAGATAGTTTTAAGACTGAATTTAAGAAGGTATTGGACAGTGCATTTATTCCTTCCAATGCAAATCAATCTGTCATATCTACTGAATGGAATAAAATATATGATATCATATTGCCTAATATTCCAGAAAAACTATTTCGTTATCGTAGAATTGATAAAGAAGGATATTCTAAAGAGGCTTTAAGAAATGGGACAATTTCTTTGTGTCATGCAGGAATGTTTCCTGATAAATATGATTCTTATTTGTATGTGGACAGAAATAAAATACAGAAAGATTTAAGAGAAGCATTAACAGGTGCTTTGCACATGCTAATGAATAATATAAAAAATAATCCTACAATGATAAAGCCTGAGTCTGTAGCAAAAGTCCTTTCTTATTTTAAACAAGGATACACAGAAGAACAGGTTATAGATATAATATTAACAGAACAATATTCTGGGTATATTGATGAAGTTGAGACTCGCCTAAAAAATAGTGAATCTCGTTTCCGTACTCCTGAAAACAGTGCAAAGATTGCATGTTTTACAGAGAGTGTACAATCTAAATATATGTGGGATAGATATGCTGATGGTTATAAGGGATTTGCTTTGGAATATGATTTTAGAAAGTGTATATTCAAATATAATGCAATCTCGTTGAATGTGAACATTTTTCCTATTATATATTCCGACCTTCGTTTGGATGTTACTAATGAAGAAAGCCGAATATATGTACGTGAAGCATGTAAAAAAATGGGATGTAGAAACGAACAGATTACTTTTTTTGATTCTATATTTCCTGTGAATCAGCTTTATTGGTATAAAGCATATTTATATAAAGATAAAAAAGAATATGAACATGAGCGTGAATGGCGTATGCTTTATTATAATCTTGATGACAAGGAAGATTATACAATAATTCCTGATTGTGGATGCTTGAAAGCTATTTATTACGGTCCAGATATTGATAGAAAAGAAAAAGAAGAGTTACATAAGATTGCGAAACAAAAGGGAATAAAAGAATATGATGTTAATCTTGATACAGATAGTCGTAAATATGATTTAAAAGTTTCTTTAACAAAGAATTTTACATAACAATAAGAATGGCTTTTACTATGGTGGATATGATGATGGTTTGGCGTCTATCCCCATTGTCTGCCTTGATTCTCGGAAGGAAGACAATGGGGACAAATATTCCCCTCCAAACAAAAATTAACGGAACGTATAGAAAAAAACGATAAACAAACATAAAACACGGGCTTTATTACATGCTTGACAAACATTGTGGCGTATTTTTGTAATCGATAATTTACTAATTAAATTTGTACCACAATGAAAAAGACTATTGTTATTTACGGCTCGACAACTGGGAGCTGTCAGGAGTTTGCCGAGCAGATTGCCCGGAAACTTGGTGTTAGTGATGTGTCAAATGTGGTTGATGTCAAGTCCGATATGATTGCGGAGTATGACAATTTGCTGCTGGGTACCTCCACTTGGGGCGCAGGCGAACTGCAGGATGACTGGTACGACGGCGTGGAGGTGCTGAAGTCTGCCGATTTGGACGGCAAGACCGTTGCTCTCTTCGGTTGCGGCGATGCCGATGGATATCCAGATACGTTCTGCGGAGGCATGGCCGAGATATACAACGTTGTTAAGGACAGCGGCGCAAAGATTATCGGGATGGTTGATGCTGCCACATACATGTACGGCGACTCAGAGGCGGTGGCTGACGGAAAGTTCGTCGGTCTTGCCATTGATGTCTCTGAGAGTGAGGATAAGAGCGGAAAACGCATTGACGACTGGACAGAAAGCATAAAGGGAGAGCTTTGAAATCCCATGTAAACCTAACAACTGACAACTTAAATTCATTACGATTATGGCACTGATAGAAAAAGGAAAGGCATTCCTGCCAAACACAATGATTGAATATGCTGAAGGAGGAATCGTCAGCAAGGAGTTCATACACACCAAAGGCGGCAGTGTGACCCTGTTCTCGTTTGACAAGGGGCAGAACCTGTCGGAGCACTCCGCGCCGTTCGACGCCATGGTGACCGTCATCGACGGCGAACCGGAAATCTTCATAGACGGGCAGCCCCACTATCCCAAAGCGGGCGAGGTGCTGATCATGCCCGCCAACCATCCCCACGCCGTCAACGCAAAGACGCGCTTCAAAATGATTCTGACAATGATAAGAGGATGAGCCTTTAAGAGTAAAAAGGGACAAAAAGATTCAGGATACGGCAAAGCAAATAACAAAGAAGGTAAGCTGTGATGACGGCAGCAGGTCTGTATATACGACATGGAAATATATCCCGCGCGGGGTTGACATATCTCGCAACACAAAAAAGTCTGCCATAGATGAGTTTCTTGTCAATGGCAGACTTTTTCATATTTGCGTGCTATATGGAAGAGTAACCTGTAATACTTATTAAAGGAAAGATTACTCCCCCCAAAAAAAAATAAAGGAAAACAACAGCATGTCAAAAAAACAAGAAACGTAATATATTGTGTTATAACGCTTTTATAATGTTATTCTGTTTCGCCAATGTTTCATAAAACTGCAATATGTGACATTATTTGTGACGTTGTTCTGAATACTTTTTATACCTTTGCACCATTGGCTTAATATACCGATAAGGAGCGGCAATAGCCGTGATAACAAGGACAACCATTATGTTAATGTCTCTGCTGCTTATTATACTGTTCTCTATGTTCTCTTCTGTGGCTTATGGAATGACGGAAGAAGACTATGTGACGGACAATCTTGATGAGATATCCGATATTTCCCGCCAGCATATAACACAAATACTTCAGGACAAGAAAGGCTTTCTTTGGCTTTCGTCGTGGAACGGACTTTACCGTTTCGACGGATATGACTTTGTTTCTTTTAAAGCAAAGCCGGGAGACGGGAATGATATGAACAGCGACCGTTTCCGTAATATAGTGCTTGACTATGATATTACGCCAAAATCGGCCGTGGGCAACATATATTGCCATGTTGACGATGACGTTTTTCTTTTTGATGTAAGGAGATCTGTATTTCTGCCTGTTACGGGAAAAACGAATGAAAAAGCACGTGAAATTTTCAAGCTTCATGGAAGCAGGATTGGTAACTTCGTGGACAACAGGGGGATACTTTGGAAGATTACTCCAGAAGGTTTCCTGCGTTATGTGCCTCGCATGCAGACGTGGAGCAGGGTGGATGGTATCGGCACGTCCATTACCCGTGTGATGTATCGTGACCATAACGGCAGATTATGGATTGGCACCAAAGACGGCAGACTGGCTGTGTTTTACTCCAGTCTGTCACTTATCGGATATATGGGAAAGGACGGCAGACTGCATAGCGGTCCAACAGATTTCTTTCCCGTATATTGTATGTGTGAGGACAATAATGGTGATATATGGTTCGGATGCAAGCCGTTCGGGCTGTTCCATCTGCATGGCAACAATATCTGGAAAGTGAAGGGACTGAATTCCGGCGACATATACGACCTTAAGAAAGACCGTAAAGGCAGGATATGGGTTGCCACACATGTCGGTGGAATAAATGTTGTAAGTATGAAGGAGGCAATGTCTCCTGATATTGTTAATTATACCATACGCCATATCAAAGGAACGGAGGGGCTGCGTGTCAGGAGATTGCTTATTTTTGAAGACGGCACAATGTTTGCAACAACCACAGCTGGACTTCTTGTTGCAGAAAACATCTATGGACCTTTGGATAAAATATGTTGGCGTATGCACGTAAGGGAGGCAAACCGCAAGGAAAGTCTTTCCGACAATGCAACGATGAATGTTATAAGAGACAGTAAGGGCAGAATATTTGTCACTACGGAGAGCGGAGGGCTTAACCGTCTGCTTACGGAGAACTTTCATGCTGGAAGATTTTCTTTCAGGCATTACGGTATGGAAAACGGCATGGGGTCTGATGTAACTATGGCATGTGCAGAACTTCCGGACAATAAGTTGCTTATACAGTGCAACAACATGCTGTCGGTGCTTGATACGGAAACCTCGCGGATAGAAAACTACGGCAGGTCGTTTTGGGGTGAAAGCCTCCAATTCTCTGATGCGGAGCCGCTGATTCTTAATGACGGGCGTGTGCTTGTGTCCTTACAGTCAGGTGCCCTTACCTTTCCGGTAAAAGAATTGTCTGTCGTCAACTATGTTCCCCGCATCGTCCTGACGTCACTCCGTATGTCAGATATGATGCCGGACTATGCCGTTGATTACAAGGATACTATAATAATATACCCTTCTCACCGTGATTTCACCTTGAGTTTCTCAGCCCTCGACTATACAGGCAACCGATATATACGCTATGCAACAAAGTTCGATGCCGACAGTACGTGGAGTTATCCCACGTCGAGAAACAGCATTGACTTCCGCGATATTGATGCCGGCACGCACATATTGAAGATACGCTCCACCAATGCCCTCGGGCAGTGGACCGACAATATACGTACTGTCACAATTGTTGTGGAGCCTACTTTCTTTGAGGCATGGTACGGGCGGTTACTTGTAATGCTTGTCATAGTAGGGTTCATTGTCGCTCTTACATATATAATAATGTATGTCCGCGGTTTGGAAAGGCGCCGTAAGGAGACGCTCGAAGCATATTTGCTGCTGCTTGAACAGAAAGAAGAAGCCAAGGATTGCAAACCGTCGTTGCCCGAACATCATCCGGAACCTATCGTCATTGCACCGCGCCTGTCATCGGAAGATGAAATGTTCATGAATAAGATTACCGGGTTTATCGAGAAAAACATATCCGACAGCGATATAAGTATAAACGATATGGCCGCCGCCATGGCTGTAAGCCGTTCGGGGCTTAACAGGAAAATGCGGCAGCTGCTTGGCGTAACGCCTGCCGACTTTCTGAAAGAGGCAAGGATGAAACGTGCCGTGAAGATGCTGAAAGAGACAGACGCGTCTGTTGCAGACATCGCGTATGGCTGCGGTTTCTCAGATCCAAAGTATTTTGCCAAGTGTGTGAAGGCATCGACGGGCAAGACGCCGAGAGAGATCAGACAGGATACTATTGATGCGTATTAAGCTGTGAAAACCTGTTTGTTTCAACGGTAAAAGCCGAATTTTGACACGATTTTACCCCTAAAATGACACAACTTTCCCCTTTTATTCCATGCTGTGAAGATAATTTTGCCCCGTCAAATTATTAACTAATCAAATAAAAACAGCATGAAAAGAATTTTTCTTACACTGATGTGTCTTATTATGCTTTGCGCAATGCCGGCAGAAGCCGCGCGCAAGGTGTGGATACTCGGTGACTCTACCGCCGCCTTGCAGGACGAGAACGGCAACAAGCGCGGTTGGGCTCAGATGCTTCAGCAGTTCTTTGATGCCGGTGAAATAGAAATCATCGACAAGGCAAAGTCCGGCGCATCGAGCAAATCCTTCTATAAGGAGACGGCTTTTTGGCCTACCATCAAGCCGCAAATTGGTCAGGGTGACATTGTAATCATCCAGTTTGCGCACAACGACGAGAAGTGCGGCGGTGCCGACGGAGACGAACTCAACGAGTTCTTCAAGGCAAATCCTGCGCAACAGCCTGCCGACTGGGATTATTCCAACAAGTATCGCGGCACCCATCCGTCAAAGACCTTCCCGACCTATATAAAGGCATATATAGACGAGGCTAAAGCTGCCGGAGCAATTCCCATTGTTGTGGGTGCGATATGCCGCAAGTATTTTTCCGGAAATACGATAACAGCCGCAGGGCAGCACAATCTGTGGCAGAAGCACGACAGACTGGAGAACGGTGCCTACACAAAAGACTACACCGGAATGACTGCCGATGACGGCTCGATGAACTATCCGTTGCAGGCAAAGAATGTTGCCGACTCGTACAGCGACGTGCCCTATCTCGACTTGACGACAACAACCAAGACGATGTACGAGAGCTTCGGTGACGGCTATTGCACCGAAAACATCTTCTGCGTTACTGATGCAGACAAGGGATGGCAGGGAGACGGCACACACCCGTCGCCGTTCGGCGCCACGCTGATAGCCCGCCAGTTTGCGCAGCTTGTAAAAGACCAGTACGCTTCGGAGACAGATGCAAGCAAGAAAGCCGTGCTCAAGCTTCTTGCCGACCATGCGGTGCTCTCTTCGGAGATAACATTCTCGCCCTCAACGGGCAACCTGGGCAAGGCATACGTCGGTCAGACGCTGACAAAGGCAATCAACGTTTCGGCTTTCTCGCTTGCCGAAGCCACAGGAACATTCACGTTCTCGGCCACAGGCGGTTTCCTTGTTTCCACCGACGGGCAGAACTATTCTACAGAAGTGACAGCCGGTTATACCGGTTCCACCCTTATCCAAACCATATATGTTAAGCTTGATGTTGCTTCTAAGGGCATCATCACCGGTACGCTCACGGCATCGTGCGGATCGCTTTCGGGTTCGCTCGACCTCTCTGCCGAGGCAATCTCACTTGAAGGAGGTACGCCCGTTAAGGTATTTTACGACTTGTCGGCAAACACCGGCTTTACTGTCAGCGGACCGTGCAACGCGCTGCCAGAGACCTTCAGCAACATGTATGCCAAAGACTACAACACAATGAACGCCAAGGCAGACTGGACCGGAACGGAGTACGAAGGGCAGAACCCGAGGGTGCAGCGCAACTGTATCGAGGGCAACAACTGGCCCGCGGGCGAGGAAGACGAGAACAGCAACCGCTATATACAGTTCGGCATGACGGCACCCGCCGATGTGCAGATTGCAATCAACAAGATTTCGTTCTATGCCGGTGGCGCCGGCGGAAACGGCATGCGGTTCAAGGCTTACTACAGTACAAGCCCCGACTTTCCTACGGGCGAGGAGAACACCACAAACTTTCTGTGGCAGACAAGCATGACATCCAACAAGGCATACTACGTCACCACCGTCCCCGTTGTCACCATCGCCGACGGCGAGACGCTCTATGTGCGCCTTTATCCCTACTATGGTTCTGCCGCCTCGGGCAAGACGTTCTGCCTGAAAGACGTGACGATCGAAGGCGTTGCCACCGACATCTCGGCTCCGCAGGCAGAAGATGTTACCTTCGGGCTGACACGCGAACTGAGCGGGACAACATTTGCCGCAGGCACCGAAAACGCGTATAACAGTTCGCCCGCAATCACCGTGACAAACATATCCACCATGGACAGCCCGGGCAGCAACCAGACAATGAAGCATGGTTCGGCAACTCCTACATACACCGTTCCTGAAGGCTGGCGCAACTATTCGGTGTCGCAGGGCGTTGCGGTGAAGGGCAGTTATGTTGACGGATTTTACTGGGGAGTGAAAGTCTCGATACCCGAGGGCTATTCGCTTAGCATCTCCAAGCTCTTCTCCGATGTATACGGAGTAAAGAATACGCTTACAAGCAAGTTTGTGGTAAAGACCGACCTCGCGTCCGGCGGCTTCCTCTACGAGGGCGGCGAGCATGCGGCAAATGTGGAGAACGGTGTCTGCACCAACACGGCAGACGTGTCGGCAGAAGACGCCCTGAAAGACCTTACCGGCGATATTTACATACTTATGCCGTGGTATTCGGGCAGCGGGGCAACATATTATGCGCTAAAGGACCTTTCTGTAACAGGTGTGCTGTCGGCTGCATCGCAGAGCGTTAAGTACAGTCTGACGACGTCTGTCTCTCCGGCAGATGCAGGCACGGTATCTGCAACGCCGAGCGGAAACATGATAAAGGAGGGCAAGACCGTAACGCTGACGGCAAAGAAGAATTTCGGCTATAAGTTCCAAAAGTGGACACTCAACGGCGAAGACTATTCAACCGACGAGCAGATACGCTTCACCATGGATGGCGACAAGGCTTTTGTTGCCGTGTTTGAGGCCGTGCCGGTATACACCGTAAGGACATTCGTGAAGAACGACGCCGAGCTTTCACTTGGTTCCGTAACTTTGTCTCCCGACGATAACAACGGCAGATATGAGGAGGGGACAGAGATAACAGCCACGGCAGAGAACTCAAAGATTCTTAATTTCATCAAGTGGGAGGACAATTCAACAGACAACCCGCGACACATCACGGTCAGCGGCGATATGGACATAACCGCAGAATATGAGGTTCAGGACTTCATTGCCGTATTCGATGCCAGCAAGACCCAGGCTTACGCCTATCCGACTACGGCAAACTATCCATTCCCTGCCGATGTTACATGGGACGGCGAGCGCAATGCCAAGTCATTGGTGGTGAAAGTTGCCGACGGCTCTCCGGCATATACGCAGGACGGAGGCACGCCAGTGGTGCGCAACCGTGAGGGCGTTGTGACGGCAGGTCTTAACGGACTGTACCAGAACGGATACAGGACCACGGACATAGCATGGCAGTATCAGTTCTCTACAAAGAAGTTCACATCGGCAACGTTCGTATCGCAGATGTGTGCGAAGAACAATGCCGACAAGAAGTACAAGGCACAGTATTCGCTCGACGGAACACAGTTTACTGATATAGACGGTGCCGTGTGCGAGACATCGGGTGTAAGCAAGATAACCGATTTCAACTTTGCCATACCATCCGGGGCAATGGGACAGGAACTTGTATACATCCGCATCACAGGTACGGGTGAGGCTACATACGGCACGGACAGCCCAGTGGGAACATTCGACGGGCTTGAATACTATCAGCATTCCGAGTCGGGTGTGGGCAATGTATACGTAATGGGTGCTGCCGAGGTTGAGGATGATAAGGAAGCGCCTGTCGTTACAGGCACTGTTCCCTCCGACAAGGCAACAGGCGTGTCGGCATCTGGCAGGATTACAATCTCGTACAACGAGCGCATACAGGCAGGTAACCTTGTCAACGGCGAGGCAACACTCGGCGACAAAGTCCTCTCTCCGGTATGGAACACACGTTCGGTTTCCTTCAACTATGTTGGACTTGAATACGGCAAGACATACACCTTCACCATGCCGGCAGGATACGTCACCGACCGTTCGGGCAACAGTGCCACGGCTGTTTCGCTGGCATTCACCGTCATGGAGCGCAGCAAGCCCGAGGCAAGGATATTCGATGCCGTTGTAGACAAGACGCTCAGTCTCGGCTACGGTGAGAGCATCCCGGCAACGGAGACGATGCCACGGCAGTACCGCTACATACAGGATGCGATAAACGATGCCCCCGCGGCATCGGCAAAGCCATACCTTATTTATATTAAGGAGGGCTATTATGACGACCCCAACCCTTACTTCAACTCAAGCTACGGAACCCGCTGGACAGATGAGACGATGACAACTACGGAGCGCATCGGCGGCAACGGCAAGAGTGCCGACGGCACGGTGAAATATGACGACTGCCGTATCATAAGCGTAAACAAGCCCAACGTGCACCTTATAGGTCAGGACGTAGAGAAGGTTACGGTTGCCTCCGACCGTCAGGACGGCGGCGACAAGAACAACTGGAAGAAGCCTTGGTATCATGTCAATGCCGGTGCTACGATAGAGGTACAGTCTGGAGCCGACGGCTTCCTCCTGTCTGGCGTGACCGTTGACAACGAAAACTGGACAAAGGATAAGAAAGCCGGTCCGCAGGCACTCTGCCTTAATACCGATGCCGACCGCATTGTCTTCGACGGAGTGAGGGCACGCTCATATCAGGACACCTACAAGACAAACGGGACATTCAAGCGCGCGTTCTGGAACAACTCCACGATAGAAGGCTCGGTAGACTTTATCTACGGCAACGGTGACGTGTGGTTCGAGAACACCACGCTCGACATCAACCGCGACAAGGGCGGATGGATTGTCGCTCCGAACCACGAGAAGGAGACACGCTGGGGATATGTGTTCAACAACACCACCATCACCACGCACTATGCTTCCGACCCCTCAACATATTCAATATCGTTCGGACGCCCCTGGCACGAGTTCCCCAAGACGGTGTTCCTGCACACCGTGATGGAGCTTACGCCCATTGCCGGATACTGGTCGGAGACTATGGGCGGTCTCCCTGCTCTTTGGGCAATATATGACATCAGGGACAAGAACGGCAACCAGCTGCCCGACGACCTTGCCGATGAGGACGGCAACAAGGTACATCAGGATGCATCACGAAAAGGCTATTACTATATGGACGGTGATAACAAGGTTACCGGTGAGTCAAAGAACTGGCTGTCACCCTCAGACATAGCATCATATACCGTTGAAAACGTGATGGCGGGCGACGGAACGGGCAGTGCCTCCACAGGCGTGTGGAACCCGCTGCTTGCCGTAGAGAAGACGGCTGCACCTGCGGTTAAGGTGAACGGAAACGTTGCCATATGGGATGCCGACGGCTTTGCAATATGCTATGTGGTAACAGTCAACGGCAAGCCGCAGGCATTCGTCACCGACCCTGTATTCGCAGGCAATGAGGGCGATGTCATTACGGTGCAGTCGGCAAACGAGCACGGCGTACTCTCGCCGATGTCCGAGACGGTCACTCTCGGTTCGGCAACCGATGTCATTTCCATTGAGACATCGGGCAATGCACACGGCAATGCCGACGGAAATATGTATAACGTTGCCGGACAGCGCGTCAGCCGCTCAACGAAAGGCATATTGATACATAAGGGCGGCAAGTTCGTGAACCGCTGATATGTTTGTGGATAGAAACAGATAAATATCGAGTATATCTGTATTTAACAACAAAGAGGGTGTGTCAAAACTAAACTCTTCCAACCTGTAGGGACATATTCTTGTATTTGTCCGTTTGTAACATCTTGATATTCAAGGGTTGTTTGGCGGACAAATACAAGAACATGTCCCTACTTGCGCTGTATGAGAGTTTTTGACACACCTCTCTGTTATTGCTATAATAACAATCATGGCAATAGACAGAAAACGCAGAGTATACCGCAATCCGTTCTTTACAGTAACTATTGTGATGATTGACCGTTATTTCCCTACCACCCAATATCCATTCTTTTTACTGCCAATTCTTTTCAGTACACCTATCCGTTTCAGATACGCAATCTCACGTTTGGCAGTAGCGTCAGATAGTCCTGTTCTTATACATAAACGTTCCTTGGTTAGAGTCTTATCTTCGCGGAAATTCTGCAGTATCATGCTCTGTCTTTCGGTCAGTTTTATTGGGTCATTTATTGGGTCATTTATTGGGTCATTTACTGGGTCATTCTCAAAATAAAGAGTCAATTTTACCTGCATCAGTTCTGGTTGCTCAACCAATTCAGGCTTTATCCAATGCTTTTCGTTCCATGCGTTCAGGATGAGCGGGAAGCCAGAACCGAGGTTCTCTCCATAGCCAATCATGCGGAACATATTCTGCATTCTTTGGTTACGTGCCTTTGACTCTCCACCCTGATATATCTGCTCTAAGGGGAGTTTGAGCAGTCCGGGATTAGTGAGAACAATGCGGTCGTCAAACTTCTCAATTCTCAGAATTCCGTTGAGCATTAGGTCGGAGTGGATAATCATGTTTGTGACAGCTTCTCTCACCGCCTTATGCTGCAAGGTATCATCCTTGCGTATTATTCCCTCCATCTGGAATGGACGCGGCAGATCTATGGTTAATTTCGGCAGTACCATCCGCACGAAGTTATATAGGTTATTCTCCCATCTGCCATCGTATGTAAGGCGGTCACTATAACGCTGCTCTCCTATGAGGTGAGACTTGTCGATATAGTCCATACGCAGATTGTCAAACCTTTCACGAACAGGAAGCCCTTTGCCAAACATCAGCAGACCTGCCATTGTGAGTCCTTCTGTCCCTTCTTTCCTGTCAACGGCATAGCCACCCAATTGCATTAAGAACTCCTTGTGTCCAAGATTATTCCAAACATGGTCGGGATTGTCTGTCTTGAACATGATACGGTAACTCTCCAAGGTAGGAATATCGATGTCATCCATCGTGTAGTATTCCAATATCATCCTGTCGTTTCCAGCTTCATTGGCATCACGGAGCATCATCTTCAACTCCTGTTCGGTGCAATGATAGTCACCTTCATGATTACGCTTGAATGTGCCCCGTGAAAGGTTGTTATTGATATATATAGGACGTATAGCGGCTTCAGCTCGTGGCACGTTTATGACAACTATGCTCTTGCCGTCCACATCTATGGTCTGTACATCCTCGTCACGGAGGAGATTTACATTGGTCTTCTCCTTGCTATTGATAGTGTTCCACAAGTCTTTTCGTATCTTCTCGGCATCGTCTACACCTACTATTTCAAACCGTTTGGACTTGTCTTGCTCATCCAAGTGTTCCACCACGCCAAGCAAAATGGTACCTCCGTAGGTGTTGGCAAAAGCAGAGTATGTGTCCCATAATGAATTAGGGACACTACGTTGCGCTTTCTTGCATTCGAGCGTCACACGCTCTCCTCCTTCTAATATTATTTGTATCGTCGTATTCATGTTAATTGTTATTCTTAAGAGCTCCCAGTATGTCTGTTGTAATTATCAGGGTTATAGGATAATAAGAGCTGTCATCTCTTTCCTCTTCAGACATTTCATGCCATATTTCTTTAGCCATGTCAAGATCTCCGAATAAGGCAAATGCACCTCCATTGAATTTGTTTTATAGAATCTCCTGACGCAATTAGATAAAGACGTAGTATGTGTTTCTCTTTATAACCATATTCCGGATAAATGTCACAAATGACAGTTCATCGGATGCAAAAATGTAAAATTCCTGTTAAAACAAAAAATAAATTTGGATAAAAAACACTTAATGACAATGATTTTAATATTCTTTTTCTTTTGTTGCGGTTATCGCCGCTTTTACATTCCTGTATTTTATGTCGCCTTCCCCACGTTAAAATATACGGCAAACCCTTTGCCGTTAGTTTAAAAATAGTTACTTTTGCATCAACGACCCAGTTAGTCCACGAGCGGGCTTGAGGGTTTATTTATTGGTAAAGGACGTTTACGGACGTTGTCTTCTACGGTCAAATCTCGCAAATTTGCACTAAACATACAAGAAGATACGGCAACGAAACGTTCACGTTGGGTGTATTATATCCTGATGCCATGCAGATGCAGGCGCATAGTGCCGTAGTGTCTGTAGGGGCTGAGGGGCGTAATATGTCATGACGTGGGCTGACTGCGCGTTGCTTATCCTTGTATGTAGGCAATGCGAGAGCCTGACCGTGGGATAAGCGAGGAGTAAAGAAACCCACGTCTTTCTTTTTTTACAGCCGACTCTCGGGATTTCTATAGGCTGATATACAGCGTTTAGGAATGATGGAAAACATTATGTCTTATTCTCGGTTGAGATACCTGCTGCACAGCGGCAAGAATCCGAAGATTGTCTATTTTGCCCGTAATTACATGCGGCGGATAACTCCGTACTGCATCTTCCGTGCCCGCCTGCATCGTGAGTTGGGGAAAATGACGGATTTATCCGACCGTGATTATATACAGCAAAGGGTTGACTATTATAACAAACTTACGGTCCTGGACAATGCCGACACCTTTTTCCGCGAGAGCACGGCAATAGACCGCCTGCCCATGACAAGGCAGAAAGTCTACTGGTTTGACACCTTGGAATATGCGCGGTGGTTCCCGCCGTATCTCAGGCTTATGCTCTTGGAGGGCGACATAACCGCCGTTCCCGATGTGCCGTGCCTGTTGAAAAGCCGTCCCATAGCCGGAGACAATGCCAACTCCGTGCTTCTGAACATGGACAAGGTGCGCCATTTTATCTTTATCGACGACAATATGCCTTTTGAACATAAGAAAGACATGGCGATATTCCGCGGCAAGATTGACTGCAAGCCCAACCGTATCAGGTTCATGGACAAGTTCTGGGGCAACCAAAGGTTCGACCTTGGTGCCATAGACAATGTCAAAGCCGGATGGGTAAAGCCTAAGATATCCATATACGACCAGCTGAAATACCGCTATGTCATGGCTCTTGAGGGCAACGACGTGGCAAGCGACCTTAAATGGATAATGTCGTCAAACTCCATTGCGGTGATGCCGCGCCCGCGTTTTGAGACATGGTTCATGGAGGGGACGCTCATCCCTGACTATCATTATATAGAGGTGAAAGACGACTTCTCGGACGTAGAGGACAAACTCGGCTATTATTCCTCACACACCGATGAGGCGCTTGAGATAATAAGGCACGCCCACGACTATGTGGCGCAGTTCCGCAACAAGCGGCGCGAGCGGCTAATATCGCTCCTTGTGCTCGACAAGTATTTCTCCATAACCAACTCTTATAAGAACATAATGAACTATGAAAGACATGAAGCAGGCGTGTTGTGAGCATAAGATATCCGTCGTGATGAATACCTACAACGCTGCGCTGTATCTGGAAGAGGTGCTCGACAGCGTGTCAGAATTTGACGAAGTTGTAGTGTGCGACATGGAGAGCACCGACGGGACACCCGACATCGCCCGTCGCAAAGGCTGCCGCGTGATAACATTCAAGAAAGGGAACATATCCATCTGCGAACCCGCAAGGGACTTTGCCGTACACTCCGCCCGGCATGAATGGGTGCTTGTCGTGGATGCCGACGAGATTGTCACGCCGCAGCTGCGCAGCTATCTGTATGGCAGGATAAGGCGCGGCGACTGTCCGCAGGGACTTTTCATTCCGCGGCGCAACAAGTTCATGGGGCGTTACGGTCATTCCTCGCCCGACTACCAGCTGCGCTTCCTCATGCGCGACAGGACGCGGTGGCGCCCCGTCATACACTGCCTGCCCGACATCGACGGCACGGTGGAGAAGATATCAGCCTGCCTTACGGGCGTTCACCTGCTGCATCTCGACGATGCAGGCATATCCTCGCGTGTGTCGAAGATGAACGTATATACCGACTATGAAGTGCCCCGGCGCGCCGGCAGACACCATGGCATGCTTTCGCTGCTGCTGCGCCCGCTGTGGTTCTTTGTGCGCAGCCTGTTGCTGCACGGCGGCGTGCTCGACGGCAGACGGGGGCTGATAAAGGCATATATGGCAGCCGTGTATCAGATAGTGCTGCTTGCAAAGATACAAGAAAACAAATGGAAAGATGGAAAAGATAAATATAACGGTACACGATGATTACCGCGGCATGTCGGCATTTGTGCGTTCGCTGCATGAAAGTTTTGACGGTGAAGGTCGTCTGGTGCACAGCGGGCGCAACGATGTGCGCATTATCAGTTGCGGTGACCGCCGTCTTGCCGTGAAGCGGTTTGCCCATAACGGCATGCTGCGCCGTGTCATGAATGCCTTCCGGCGCAGCAAGGCGCAAAAGGCGTATGCCAACGCCTGTCTTCTCAGGGCGTTATGCCTGCCCACACCTGCACCCGTGGCGTTTGTGGAAGTAACCGGTGCCTTCGGGCTTGTTGCCGATTCATATTATATATGCGAATATACGGATATGGAAGCTGTCGGCTCAGGTCTCCGCGAAGATGGGGATTTCAACCGTCCCCTTACGTCGGCGTTGGCACGCTTTGTCGCCGGACTGCACATAAAGGGCGTGTTCCACCACGACCTTAATTCCACTAATATCCTATACAGGGAGACTGATGGCTCATACGCATTTACGCTTATAGACATAAATAGGATGGCGGTGGAGTTTGAACCGGAGTTTGTAAGCATAGACGACTGCTTGCGGAACATAACCCGTTTTTCGTGCCGTTCACAGATGTTCTGCTTCTTTGTGAAGGAGTATCTGCGGGTGCGCGGATTGCCGGAAAGCTTGTTCGGCAGGGCAATGAAGATAAAGAGAGAGCACGACAGGCGTTATACGATGCGCAAAAAAATATTCCATTTGATATGGCGGAGGGATAAAACAACGTGAAAAGCATGTCCATGCAGAAGATAATACAATTTTTTTAATTTATGCTATATATCATAAAAGAAGACAATTTCCTTGCCGATTACATATTAGGTGCCCTTGAAGGCAGGGACGATATTTCCTTAATAAGGTTTGAAAGGACCAAATGCAGGGGAGTGATGAAAATTCCTCAGCTTGTGATAAGATTTCTGAGGGCAATCGTTATCAACCGTAAGGGGATGTGGAACAGATGGTTCTTCCCTGATAGCTTTATGCGCCGGCTGGATGTGATAGGGGCAGATGATAAAGTGCTGATGTTCTCTTGCCAGAACCTTAAAGAACTCCTTGTGCTCGATAAGGAGATAGCATGCCGGTCGAAAAGCGTGTTTATCTGGAACCCCTTGTCAACAATCAACAGGAATGCCTACAGCCGTTGGGAATATGCCTACAAGCTGCATCGTACTGATATGCGTGTTTGTACATTTGACGAAGGCGATGCGGAGAGATATGGCTTTGAGCCGGTTAAGCAGGTCTACCGCCATCCTGCGGAAAGACCTGTTGCCGGTGCAGACGTGACGGGTGGCTTAATGAGCGATGTCTTTTATGTAGGTAAGGATAAAAAGCGTTCACGTATTCTTTTGGATATTGTTACCCAACTTGAGAGCCAGCAGCTGAGATGCGACTTCTCGATACTTTATGACAAGCATGCCAAAGCCGTTTCTGAGCTTAAGTCATATTACACTAACCGTTTGATGGCTTACGGCGAATATTGCGACAGAGCCCTTCGGTCGGCATGTATGTTGGAGATATTGCAGAAAGGGCAGACCGGAATGACAATGCGCACACTCGAGGCACTGTTTTTCAACAAAAAGCTTATCACCACAAATGTAGCCGCAAGGCAGCTCCCCTTTTATCATCCGGACAATATCTATGTGCTTGACGGTAAAGAACGGCGCACGATAAGAGACTTCATATATAGCGGTCGTCCTCATTATCCAAGGCAAAACATCAATGATTATGACATAGAACATTGGATATGCCAGTTCTTATAAAAAGTGACTTTGTAACATCCAGTAAATCAAGATGATACCTTTTGCATTCTAAAAGACCGTCTTTCAGGCTCCGAAAGGTTCCCTTTTAGAGCGCAAAAGGTGGTCTTTTAGAATGCAAAACATCATCTTTAACACATCGTACGGCAGCTTTATTTTGCCGTTTCGGATATAATATGTATATTTGTTGCGGCTGATGCGGCAGGTATACGGCTGTTTGCCCGCGCCGTGCTTGCATCTATTGTGGGTTGTTCCCGCCATGTGTGTAACAAACGGCAGATATGTATTAACTTTTTGAGTATGAAGATTTTTGCAATAGGCATGAACTATATCCAACACAATAAAGAGTTGGACGGAGCGTTATATAAACCGGAAGAACCTGTTATTTTCATCAAGGCAGACTCTGCGCTGCTTAAGGACGGCAAGCCGTTTTTCCTCCCCGACGACATGGGACGCGTTGATTACGAGACAGAACTCGTGGTCCGTATCTGCCGTCTGGGCAAGAGCATTCCGCAGAGGTTTGCCCACAGATACTACGATGCAGTGACGGTGGGCATCGACTTTACGGCGCGCGACCTTCAGAACAAGCTGCGCGCGGAGGGCAAGCCGTGGGAACTGTGCAAGGGCTTTGACGGTTCGGCGGCTATTGGCAGCTGGGTGGAGAAGGAGAAGTTCCGCGACATTCAGGCAATGAACTTCCACCTCGATGTCAACGGAACCACCGTTCAGGACGGCTGCACGGCAGACATGCTCTTCAAGATAGACGAGATTATCGCCTACATCAGCCGCTTTTTCACGCTGAAAACGGGCGACATGCTTTATACGGGAACTCCCGTGGGAGTGGGTCCGGTGAGCATCGGCGACCACCTTGAAGGCTATCTCGAAGACAGGAAAGTGTTGGACTTTAACGTTAGATAATGCGAAAATATATATTGTGTATTGTGCTTCTGTTGTCCTGTTCGCTATGTTCGATGGGACAGAAGTTTTTCAATCTTACGGCAGAAGAGGTGAGGATAGACAGCATGCTGCCCGTCTTTACACACTCCGTGCCGCTCGGTGCGGAATATGCCGACTCCGTATATACGGTCAGTATTGAGTATGCCGAGTTTATAGACATGAGCCGCGAGGATGTGGACAGGTACATGCAGATATCCGGCAAACCGCTGAAAGACATGCCCGATGTTACGCAGCGCGTTGTTGTGGAGCGTAAGAAGGGACGGCTCGAGATATCGTTTGTTCCGCTGGTATACCGCAAGGGGAAATACCGCAAGCTGGTGAGCTTCATGCTCGGCGTGAAGGCAAAGCCCTTGAAGAAGTCGCAGCGGCGCGCCCGTGCCGCAACTCCGTCTGAGCGCTATGCCGCACATTCCGTGCTGGCAACGGGGCGGTGGGCAAAGATACGCGTGCCCGAGACGGGGATATATCAGCTTACCGACGCCGTGATACGCCGCGCTGGCTTCTCAAACCTTTCAAAGGTCAGGATCTACGGTTACGGCGGAGCCTTGCAGAACGAGAGGATAACGGAGGAGGATATCATAAAATACGACGACCTGAAGGAGGTGCCCACGTGTACAATTGAGGGGCGCCGGCTGTTCCATGCGCAGGGACCGGTGACGTGGAAGACAAAAACAGCGACGGAACGCACGCGCAACCCGTATTCAGACTACGGATATTATCTCATAACACAGGGCGACGACGAGCCGCTGAGTGTCGACAGTGCCGCCTTTGTGGACTCGTTCTATCCGTCGTACGACGACTATCATGCCCTGCGTGAAGTGGACAACTTCGCATGGTTCCAGGGCGGACGCAATCTTTTTGAAGCCACACCCATACAGTTCGGCGACTCCGCCTCTTATGCCATGGTGGTGCCTGTGGACGGCGGGGAGCACACCCGCGGCACAATCTCCGTGGCTCTGACGGCAGGCAAGGAAAGTTCGTCTACGGTGGCGGAGGTGTGGCTCGGCGACCGGCTTCTCGGCACGCAGCGTATTGGCGGGATGTCTAAATACGACGAGGGCGGCATCGCAAAGGCGACATACAGCGTTGAGCGGATGCTGGCAAAGGATACGGTGACGATAAAGACGATTATGGGCGGACCGGTGAGGCTTGACTATATCTCCGTGTATCACGAAACGCCCCGCCCGCTTCCCGACATCTCGCGCGCGTCTTTCCCCGCGCCTGAGTATGTCTATAACATCACAAATCAGGACCTGCATGGCGACGGGGCATACGACATGGTGATAATCGTTCCGGCATCGGGCAAGCTTAACGAGCAGGCAAAGCGTCTCAAGGAGTATCATGAGAAGCACGACGGCTTGAGGGTGCGCATGGTGCCTGCCGATGAGGTATACAACGAGTTTTCGAGCGGAACGCCTGATGCCAATGCCTACCGCCGTTACATGAAGATGCTTTACGACAGGGCTTCGACAGAGGCGGACATGCCGCGTTATCTGCTTCTCTTCGGCGACTGCGTGTGGGACAACAGGATGAACACGGCGGCATTGCGCGGTGTGAGTCCCGATGACTATCTGCTGTGCTTTGAGAGTGAGAACTCGTTCAGCTACGTAGACTGTTATGTCGACGACGGCTTCTTCTGCCTTCTCGACGACGGAGAGGGGGCAAACGTCATGACGTCTGACAAGCACGACATTGCCGTGGGACGCTTCCCCGTAAGCAACGAGCATGATGCAAAGACGCTTGTAGACAAGACCATAGCGTACATGGAGAACAAGAATGCCGGCGTATGGCAGAACGTGGTTATGTTTATGGGCGATGACGGAAACGAGAATATACACATGATTGGTGCCGATAATGCCGCCAAGGTGGTGGAGTCGCTCAATCCCGGACTGCACGTAAAGCGTGTGATGTGGGACTCTTATGCGCGTGTCTCTTCCGCTACGGGCAACTCATATCCCGATGTAATGGAACTTATAAAGGCGCAGCAGGCGGCGGGGGCGCTCGTCATGGACTATTGCGGGCACGGCGGTCCTAACCAGATATCGCATGAGAGGGTGCTCAGCGTTAACGACTTTGCCAATTTCAGCAATACAAACTATCCGTTGTGGATAACAGCCTCGTGCGACATAATGCCGTTCGACGGCACCGTGAATAACATCGGCGAGGCGGCACTGCTCAATGCCAAAGGCGGTACAATGGCGTTCTTCGGCACCACGCGCACCGTGTATACCGACAGAAACGAGCGTATAAACAAGGCTTTCCTGCGCGCGCTGTTCACCAAGGTCAATGGAAAGTATGTCTCTATAGGCGATGCACAGCGTATTGCCAAGAACAGTCTGATTACCGCAGCGACAGAAGCGGAGAAGGACCTGACGGTGAACAAGTTGCAGTATTCGCTGCTTGGAGACCCCGCATTGGTGCTCAACATTCCTGAACTGACGGCGGTGGTAGACCGCATCAACGGTGTGCCGGTGGACGACATGGACACGGAGGTGACGCTGAGTGCAGGCGGACTGGTTCGTGTAAGCGGTCACATTGAGCGCGGGGGAGAGGTCTGCACGGATTTCAACGGGACGCTAACAGCTAACGTAAGAGACTCGGAAGTGCAGGTGGTGTGCCGTCTTAACGATACTTCTGGTGACGGTGCTTCTACCAAATTCGAGTATTACGACAGGACGAAGTCTCTCTTTAACGGGCGTGACAGCGTGCGTTCCGGGCTGTTTGACTTCTCTTTCTCCGTTCCCATGGATATCAACTACTCAGGCAGGAGCGGGCTTATAAACCTGTTTGCGGTGAACAACGACAACACTTTGTCGGCAAACGGATATTGTGAGGGCTTTGTGGTGGGAGGCACTGAGAATGCGAAGACCGACTCCATAGGTCCGTCGATATACTGTTATCTCAACTCCCCGTCGTTCTCCAACGGCGGCAACGTGAACACAACGCCGTATTTCGTGGCGCAGATAAGGGACAAGGACGGCATCAACACCACCGGAAACGGAGTGGGGCACGACCTGCAGCTGACGATAGACGGCGACATGTCGAAGACGTACATACTGAATGAGAACTTCACGTACGACTTCGGAAGCTATACCTCCGGAACGACATTCTACAGCATTCCGGAACTTGCGCCGGGACGTCACAAGCTGCGTTTCCGTGCCTGGGACATCATGAACAACTCTTCAACGGCAGAGCTGACGTTTAATGTTGTGAGCGGACTGACGCCCGGACTGTTCAGCATCGGCTGCACGGACAATCCTGCACGCACGTCGACAACGTTCATTGTCAGCCACGACCGCTACGGCAGCAACATGGATGTGGAGATTGAGGTGTTCGACATCAGCGGGCGGCCGCTGTGGAAGCACAAGGAGAACGGGGTGTCGCCGATAGGGGCATATACAGTGGACTGGAACCTTGTGAAGGAAGACGGAAACCGTCTCAGCACGGGTATTTATCTCTATAGGGTGCAGATAAGCAGCAACGGAAGCAGCAAGGCATCGAAGGCACGCAAGCTGATTGTCATCGAATAATGCCACGTGGGCAATAAATCGGCGCATAATCAGTTATGTATTAAGTAAGTTATTAAAAGGTATTATATCAGATGAAGAATTTCATGAGACTTTTCACGGCTGTTGCCCTCGCGCTGTTTGCGACAACTGCCGGTGCGCAGGATAAGAAGGATATATTCAATCCGGTAAACACATCGGTGACCTCGCAGATGATTGCTCCCGACGCACGTGCTGCCGGTATGGGTGATGTTGGTGCGGCAACCGACCCGGATGTCAACTCACAATACTGGAACCCGGCAAAATATCCGTTCTGTATAAGCCGTGCAGGGGTGTCGCTCAACTATACTCCGTGGCTGCGCCAGCTTGTCAGCGACATGTCCGTGGCATATCTGTCGGGCTACTACCGCATAGGCGACTACAGTGCCGTGTCAGCCTCGTTGCGCTATTTCTCGCTCGGAGAGGTCTTCACCGACGAGAGTGAGAATGCAATGACTATCAACCCGTATGAGATGTCCCTTGACGTGGCATATTCTCTTATGCTCAGCGAGAAGTTCTCTCTTGCAGCGGCAGTGAGGTGGATTTACTCCGACCTTACTTATAATTATGAGGACGACACGTCACCCGGTAGCGCCTTTGCTGCCGACATAGCGTGCTATTACAACGACTATATCAACATCGGAGAGCGTGAGTGTCAGCTGGGCATAGGTCTCAACATAAGCAATATCGGTAGTAAGATTACGTTCGGCGGAAGCGACGACAGCGAGTTCATACCAACCAACATGCGTCTCGGAGCATCGCTTATGGTGCCCGTAGACGAGTACAGCCGCTTCACCATAGCAGCCGATGCCAACAAGCTTTTGGTACCTACCTTTCCTATTCAGGAGGACGGTGAGTTGCAAGAAGATTATGAGCGGCGCAAAAAGACCGACTATTATGATGTCTCGAGCATAGCCGGTATATTCAAGAGCTTTGGCGATGCACCCGGCGGTATGAAGGAAGAGCTGCAGGAGATAAACTGGAGTGTGGGTGCCGAATATGTCTACAACGACAAGTTCTCGGTGCGTGCCGGATATCATCATGAGTCGGAGAACAAGGGAAACAGAAAGTATTTTACCGTCGGTGCGGGCTTCCGCATGAGCGCGTTCACGCTCGACTGCGGTTATGTCATCGCCACGGCGAAGAGCAATCCGCTGGACCAGACGATGCGCTTTACCCTCGGTTTCGATATGGACGGCATCAAGGACCTGTTCCGCAGGTGATAAGCGCAGGTCCCGGCAGTGATGTTATAGGTCCTATAAGTCTTATAAGTCCTATAAGTCTTATAGGCGTTTTAATCAAAAAAACATATTTTCAATGAACATACGTGTAGGTTTCGGCTTCGATGTGCACAGGCTTGTTGAGGGGCGTGAGCTTTGGCTTGGCGGGATAAGGATAGACCACAAGCTCGGGCTTCTCGGTCACAGCGATGCCGATGTGCTTATCCATGCCGTCTGCGATGCACTGCTCGGGGCGGCAAACATGCGTGACATAGGCTGGCACTTTCCCGACACTTCGCAGGAAACACTTAACGTGGACAGCAAGATTTTGCTGCGCAAGACAATGCAGCTTATTGCCTCCAAAGGCTATAAACTTGGCAACGTGGACGCCACGATATGTGCGGAGCGTCCCAAGATAAATCCCCATGTGCCTGCAATGAAGGCGTGCCTTGCCGGCGTAATGGATACGGACGAGGACAGCATATCCATAAAGGCAACTACCACTGAACGTCTCGGATTTACCGGAAGGGAAGAGGGGATAAGCGCGTATGCCACGGTGCTTATCGTAAAGGAATGATTGGTGAATGATAGCAAAAAGCCGGCATAACGCCGGCTTTTTGCTTTTTTGATGGTATAAAAATATATTTTATAAGACCTATAAGTCTTATAGGACCTATAAGGCATATAGGCTTGCCTTTTCATCATTAGTCAGACATACTCCTTTATCTCAAGTTCGCCGTTCAGCGCGCCGAGCGCATTGTATGCCAAAGACTCCATTTCGCCCTCGCCGGGCATGACAACCACCGGTGCCATATACGATGTGCGGCGTTTCAGCGTGTCGATGCAATATTTGCTGTGGGCTATTCCTCCGGTGTATATTATGGCATCAACCTGCCCGTCGAGAGCCACATACATTGCCCCCACATGCTTTGCCACACTGTACAGCATGGCGTTGAGCACGGTGTGATAAGGCTCGTTCCCGGCTTCAGCCTCGCGCGATACGGTTATCATGTCGTTTGTCCCGAGATGTGCCACGATGCCCCCGTGTCCGGTTATCATCTTTGTTATCTGTTTCTGACTGTACTTTCCGCTGAAGCAAAGGTCTATAATCTGGTTCATCGGCAGTGTGCCCGTGCGTTCCGGCGAGAAAGGACCGTCGCCGTTCAAGGCGTTGTTTACGTCGACCACACGCCCTTTCTGATGTGCTCCTATGGATATTCCTCCGCCGAGATGAACCACGATAAGGTTCATGTCCTCATACCTTTTACCTATCGACTTGGCGTATCTTCGTGACACGGCGCGGCTGTTCAGCGCATGCCAGATGGTTCTTTTCTTCATGAAAGGCAGACCTGTGATGCGCGCCAAAGGCTGTAGCTCGTCCACCACTCCTGGGTCTGCCATGAAAGCAGGGCAATGGCACTGTCGCGCAATGTCGAACGCTATGATGGGACCGAGATTGCAGGCGTGCTGGTCTTTTGCCTCTCTCAAGTCGCGTATCATCTGCTCATTGATGTTGTATACGCCGCCTTCCACGGGCTTGGTAAGTCCGCCGCGGCCTATCACAGCATCGAATTCGAGCGGTATTCCCGACTTTGCAAGTTTGTCGAGGATAAACTCCTTGCGGTACTCATACTGTTCCAACGGGCTGTGGAACATGGCAATCTCGGAGGTGGGATGATGCCCGCCCGACATCCATACGGCTTTCCCGTCTTCAAAAACTGCGACCTTTGTCGATGTAGATCCCGGGTTTATTACGAATATCTTTTTCATGTGTTGTGGTCTCTAAGTTTATTTCTTGTCTGCCGTGGCACAGGCAAGGATGAGGCTGCTGAACTTCGACTGTGACGAGTCAGCCCTTGAAGCTACAACCACGGGGGCCGTTGTGCCGCAGAGCATGCCTGCCGTCAGGGCGTTGCCGAATACCGTTATTGTCTTGTAGAACACGTTTCCCGACTCGATGTTGGGAAAGACAAGAATGTCGGCATTTCCCGTTACGGGCGAGCAGATGCCCTTTATCTGTCCGCTTTCGGCATCGCATGCGGTCTTGACATCCATCGGACCGCCAATGACAATGTCTCCGTATGCACCGCTTTCAGCCTTTTCCATTATTTCGGCATAGCTGATGGTGTGTGGAAATTTCTCGCTTGTCTTCTCCGTGCAGTGTATCAGTGCCACGTTTGGCGTGCCGCTGCTGATTTTCCGGAAAATCCCTGTCGTATATCGTATTATCGCCTCAAACTGCTCGGTAGTGGGTCTCGGTATCACCGCCGCGTCTGAAAACAGGAGCATCTTTTTATATGCCGGAACCTCTGCCGCCGTGACATGGCTCAGCACGCTTCCCTTTTCCATAATCCCATGCTCCTTGTCCAGCACGGCACGCAACAGCACATCGGTGTTCAGCGTACCCTTCATCAGCACGTCGGCATCGCCGTTCTTTACCAGTGACACAGCCTTGCGCGCCGTCGCCACGTCGTCTTTCTCATAAAAAACCGTTACGTGTCCGGGACTGCTGTCCATGATTTCTTCTGCCGCTTCACGGCTTTCTCTGTCGGCAACGAGCAGAAAACCCGCCAGCCCCTCTTGCAGGCTGCGCATTATCACCTCCTTTGTGTGCCCGTCGCCCGGTCTTGCCACGGCAACCCGTCTCCGTGTTCCGGCAGTTTTCAGCTGTTCCGCCAAGGTTTGAAAGTCAATCGTCGTGTACATAGGTATTAGATTTTTTAATGAGGCGTCCGGCGCCTCCGTAATATCATTAAAGCCTGATATATTCAGGCAAATATTATCTCAGGACAAAGATAATACATTTATTTTTAATTATATATGCAGGATATGGGCTTTTAACAAAAATATAGTGCATATACCTTATATAATATATAAAGTTCCATCAGCATAGCATAAGTAGCTTCAGAGGCAGCGAGTGCATATACCTTATATAATATATAAAGTTCCATCGGAAAATTGGAGGGACACTCCACCATTACTGTCTGCGGGCTGAAAGCCCAATGAGCGGACAGCCCTGGGCAACGCCCTGGGTACAGTTGTTATATTAAAGCTGCGCCCTGAAGGGGCAAAAGCGTTTCTCTGTAAGTAATGAGAGCATGCCGTGTATTGATAAACAAATACACGGCATGCCTGTTTTTAACGCTTTTGCCCCTGTAGGGCGCAGCTTCACCTGTGCTTCCATTCCCATGGCGTTGCCCCGGGCTGTGTGCTTATTGGGCTTTCTTTAAGTTTGCAG